>Ga0307441_1000023_pt1 | contig 76914 bp, 68 predicted proteins | sample SalMarWE160420MG_FD_202149 | JGI IMG/M metagenome (GOLD analysis project Ga0307441, IMG submission 202149) | Salt marsh sediment microbial communities from the Plum Island Ecosystem LTER, Massachusetts, United States - WE1604-20 | ecosystem: Environmental > Aquatic > Marine > Intertidal zone >... | reverse complement strand
TCACAACAGAAGAATGGAAATTATTACTCCATACCTCGCCGTAAAACATATTGTCTTGCACTACAATTTTATAATCAGCGGGGACACCAATTGCTTTAATTATAAAGTTGCTGAAATAATTAACTTCGGAATTGTTGCCGGGAAAGACCAATTGAGAAATCCCCAAAATCTCATCACTGACTTGATTACTTTCCGGTCCTATTAAACCTCCGTTATCAACTGCTTTTATTTTATAATAATATGTTGTATAAAGAGAGAGATTTAAAGTATCTGTAAAATTTATATCATTTGAAAAACCTATTAAAGTAACACTGTCTGCATTAAATGTTTGACTTGTACTTCTATAAATATTATAACCAGCTATATCGGTTTCTAAATTAGGATTCCATGATAAATAAACTGAAAGATTTCCTTGATAATTTCTTGCATTTACTGACAACCCGATAGGAGCAAGTGGTGCGTATCTGTTTATCGGTTTTGCAGAAACTATGTTTGTGGGCAGACTTTCATTATTCCATATATCAAAAGCAGTGATCTTGTAGTAATAGGTGGTATTGTATTGAAGAGAATCATCGTAGTAATAATTATAACTGGAACTGCCTATTAATATAAAATTTGTACTGTCTGTACTTCGATAAATATTGTATCCTCCCAAATCGGCTTCCGAATTGCTTTGCCAAACCAAGGCAACTTCACCGTCTGTTGCAAAAGCCACCTTTATTCCTACCGGAACAGCCGGGGGTATACCGCTGTCGGTTTGATTTGTATTAATCAGTCGATCACAGCCTGAAAATAAGAATAATATTAAAACAAAAATAGATCCGGCATTACGAAGAAAATTTTTTTTAATAAGATGATTTTTAAATTTTTTCATCTATTGTCTTTTATAAGGATATATTTTTTTAAATCTCCAGAACATCCCCGCGTGATGGAATATTTACATTTTTAAATCCAATTGATTTTAGCCTTTCAGCAAATTTTTGCTGCTGATCAAGATCACCGTGAACTAAAAAAATATTTTTCATTTTATCTATATCAAATTTTTTGCAATAACCGGTTAATTCGTTGGAATCTGCATGAGCACTTAATGAATTTATAACTATAACTTCGGCTTTAACTTTATATTCATCGCCATGAATTTTAACAACGGGTTCTTTCTCTATTAATTTTCTTCCCAGTGTATTTTCCGCACAATAACCGACCATTAAAATAATATTCCTTTCATCTCTTATATTGTTTGCAAGGTGATGAAGAATGCGTCCGGTTTCTGCCATACCAGAAGCTGAAATTATCACCATGGGGCCTTCCTTACCGTTAAGAGCTTTTGAATCTTCAACATCGGTTATATAGGTCAATTTGTTAAAGCCGAAAGGATCCTCATACTTGAGCATAAAATCATGAGTTTCCTTATCGAAGCATTCGGGGTGATTTCTAAATACTTCGGTAGCATTTGTAGAAAGAGGGCTGTCAACGTAAATCGGAATTCTAGGAGCCGAATTATTTTCAAATATTTTATGGAAAGAATAAACTATCTCCTGGGTCCTTTCCAGACTGAAGGCCGGAATTATAATTTTACCTTTTCTTTGTACTGCTTTATTTAGAACAGCAGCTAATTTTGCATTTGTTCCTTCGATATGGTCGTGAAATCTCCCTCCATAAGTGCTTTCGCATAAGAAATAGTCAACATCCGGAATTTTTTCAGGATCTTTTAAAATAGGATAATTAGGCCTTCCAAGATCTCCGGAAAATCCCAAATGAATTGTTTTTCCATTTTCACGGATTGTTAAAAATGTAATAGCCGAACCTAATATATGCCCTGCATCAAAAAATTGTACTTTAATGCCGGAATCAATTTCAAATTCTTCATGATAATTTTTTGCATTTAACAATGGAAAAACATTCTCAGCATCTGCAGTAGTATAAAGAGGTTCAAAAAGATTTTTACCTTGTTTAGCCCGTCTTTTGTTAACATACTCAACATCTTTTTCCTGTATATGTGCGCTGTCTCTTAGCATAACTAAAGCCAAATCTTTAGTTGCAGAAGTACAATAAATGTGTCCTTTAAATCCGTTCTTAACCAAAGTGGGAATATTTCCGATATGATCTATATGAGCATGAGAAATAATAAGTGCATCAATTTCAGAAGGATTAAAGTAAGTAAAGTTTTTATTTATTTCGAAGGCTTCTTTTCTTTTTCCTTGATACAACCCGCAATCAAGCAAATAATTTTTACCGTCAATAATCAAATGATGCATTGAACCGGTAACAGTACGATCCGCACCTACAAATTGAATATGCATAATTTCTCCCGCAATGTTTTAATTGTTGGCTTTGAAAATAATGAAAATATTTTTATAAAACTTGATAATAAAATAATTTAAAAGTGAAAATAATAATTCAATTGCGGAAATTATAAAACTTAAAAGAGGAAGTAACCAATTGCTGCAATGATTCTTTATAAATGAAAATCACTGGTTGTCGTTTTATTTCTAGAATAATTTATTGGTTTAATAAAAATTTTAATGATTTTTTATTTCTAAATCACAAATTGAAATAATAATCCATAAGTGCCTTGAATTGAAAACTACGATTGATTATTTAATACATAGATTAAATAATAAAATTGGATTAACTAAAGCACAAATTGTAATCTTAAAATTGACTATAAGTCATTTTTTAAATAGTTTTGCATGATTAAAATAAAGACTAAGTAAATATGTTAGAACAATATATCCCGATTTTTTTGGTTATTTTAGTTGCCGTAATATTTGCAATAGGCACTGTGTTCTCATCCGGCATTTTCGGCCCTAAAAGACCGAACAGGGAAAAAACTTCTACTTATGAAAGCGGAATGAAACCTGTCGGAACAACACATGAAAGAATTTCAGTTAAGTATTACCTTGTAGCGATGCTGTTTATAATATTTGATTTGGAAGTGATATTTGTCTATCCATGGGCGGTAGAATTCAGAAAAATGTTTAGCGATGCCGGAATATCGGTTTTTATTTCGATGTTGATATTTTTAGTTGTGCTTGAGTTAGGATATTTGTATGTGTTTAAGAAAGGTGGTTTTAAATGGGATTAGAAGCCAAGTTGAACGATAACGGAATTATAACGACAACTGTAGATGCGTTGATTGAATGGTCGAGAAAAAATTCTGTATGGCCCATGCCCATGGGAATTTCATGCTGCGGAATAGAAATGATGGCTGCTGCTGCTCCCAGGTATGATATAGCCCGTTTTGGTTCTGAGGTTATGAGGTTTACTCCGCGTCAGTGTGATTTAATGATTGTGGCAGGAACCGTTACTTATAAAATGTCTCATGTAGTTAGAAAAATTTATGATCAGATGCCGGATCCCAAGTGGGTCATTGCTATGGGTGCCTGTACGTCATCCGGTGGTATGTATAGATCTTACAGTGTTGTCCAGGGTATTGACCAATTTTTACCTGTAGATATTTATCTTGCCGGCTGTCCGCCTCGTCCGGATAACTTGCTGAATGCACTTATTCAGATTCAGGATAAAATAAGCAGAACAAAAGCAAGAGACTTTCAGGATCAACCTTTACCCGAATTAACAGTCATTCAGAATAATTAAACAAATGGAATTAAAAGAATTAATTGAGCAAAAGCTAAAAGAAAATTTTAGCAGCGAAAATTTTGTGTTCAGCGAATATCGCGGAGAGTTGACGCTAACTCTCGATAAAAAAAATATTGTAAAAGTAAGTTCGATGCTAAAAGGAAATCCTGATTTGCAATTTAAACTCTGCGAAGACATTACTGCAGTTGATTGGGCTAAAAGAAAAGATAGGTTTACGGTTGTTTACCATATTTATTCTTTGAAACTGAATTCAAGATTAGTTCTTAAAGCAAATGTAGATGAAGAGGAATGCAATATAGATTCGGTTTCTTCAGTATGGAAAACAGCAAACTGGCATGAGCGTGAAACTTACGATATGTACGGAATTAAATTTAATAACCATCCGGATTTAAGAAGGATGTATATGCCTGAAGAATTTGAATATCATCCTTTAAGAAAAGATTTCCCGTTAATGGGTATTCCGGGTTCACTTCCTCTTCCTAAAAAATAAAGATAGATTATGCCGAAATTAAATAAAGATGAAGTGCATCCTAAAATACTAGAAACTCTTCTTGCCGATACCGATATAAGTATTGAGGATGCCTTAGAAAATGAAATGGTTCTGAATATGGGGCCGCAGCATCCTGCAACCCACGGCGTTTTACGCCTGCTGCTTAGATTAGATGGCGAAACTGTAATGAGCTGTGTACCGGAATTAGGATATCTTCATAGAGGCTATGAAAAATTAGCTGAAAATATGAGTTACTATGAATTTATCCCTCATACCGATAGACTTGATTATCTTGCTCCAATGGCTAATAATGTAGCATGGGCTCTTGCTGTTGAAAAACTTGCCGGAATTGAAGCTCCTCCCAGAGCCCAATATATTCGAATGATTATAACCGAATTGGCAAGAATTGCATCTCACCTTGTTGCTATCGGAGCTCTTGCAATGGATGTGGGCGCTATGACTGTATTCCTTTGGACTTTTCGTGAAAGAGAAAAGATTCTTGATGTATGGGATATTTTATGCGGTGCAAGATTTACCAACAGCTATACACGAATCGGTGGAGTTGCTAATGATGCACAGCCGGAAGCCATTGCTAAGGTAAAATGGTTTATTGATCAATATGAAGAAAACTTGGATGAATGTGAAAGACTTCTAAATACTAACAGAATTTTTATTGAAAGATTGGATGGGGTAGGTATAATTAATGGTGAGGATGCAATAGATATGGGCCTTACGGGGCCAAGCTTAAGAGGAAGCGGAGTTGAATTCGACTTACGCAGAGCTCAGCCATATTTATTTTATAATGAAGTTGATTTTAAAGTAATTACTTATCCGGATGGAGATTCGTTAGCAAGATATTTTGTACGTGCTGATGAGACAAGAGAAAGTATAAAAATAATTCGTCAAGCATTAGAAAAAATGCCTCAAGGGGAGATATTGTTAAATCAGCCTAAAAAGGTTCTTCCTAAAAAAGCAGAAATTTATTCCAAAATGGAAGAATTAATTCATGATTTTATGATTGTTAATTTCGGAATAAACCCGCCGGTTGGCGATATTTACCATGCAGTTGAAAATCCCAAAGGTGAACTCGGCTTTTATCTTGTAAGCAAAGGTGAAGGAAATCCGTGGAAGTGTAAAATCCGTTCACCTTCAATGGTAAATTTGCAGTCGATACCGCGCCTGGTTAAAGGAAGAATGGTTTCCGATGTTGTTGCAATAATTGGAAGTCTTGATCCTGTTATGGGTGAAGCTGATAAATAATTTTATAGTAATATTCAAATTCAAAAGTTGAATTAAAAATGGAATTTAAGTTTACAGACGAAAATTTAGGTAAGATTGAAAATATCCTAAAAAAATATCCGACCAAACAAGCGGCGGTTATGCCTGTTTTGTATCTTGCACAGGAACAAAACGGCTGGATTTCTCAAGAGGCAATGAAAGAAGTTGCGGCAGTTCTGGATATGACTACTGAGGATGTATTGGGGGTTGTTACATTTTACACAATGTATCATCAAAAGCCGGTAGGGAAGTATCACCTTCAGGTTTGTACAAATGTTTCTTGTATGCTGAGAGGCGGAGTGGATTTATTTAATCATATAAAGGCTAAGTTTGCGATTGATAACGATGATGTAACTGCAGATAAATTGTTTTCCCTGGAGGAGGTGGAATGTATGGGCTCATGCGGCACAGCTCCGATGATAGCGATAAATGAAGACTATTTTGAAAATCTTGATAAAGAAAAGTTAGACCAAATTTTAGAATCCTTAAAAAGTAAAAACTAAATGGAAAAAATTGTATTACCTGATATTAAAGATATTCACCTTATAAATGTTTATGAACAAAACGGCGGTTATACTGCTGTAAAAAAAGCTTATTCTCAATCTACTGATGATATAATTGATCAAGTAAAAAAATCCGGACTTCGTGGAAGAGGAGGTGCTGCTTTTTTAACCGGACTAAAATGGAGTTTCATGCCCAAATCAAATGATAAGCCTAAATATCTATGCATAAATGGTGATGAAAGTGAGCCGGGCTCATTTAAAGACAGGCAGATTTTTGAGTACAATCCTCATCAATTAATCGAAGGAATATTAATCAATGCTTATGCAATCCAGGCAAAGACGGTTTATGTCTATATAAGAGGCGAATATCATAAATGGATAAAGCTTTTTGATAAAGCATTATCGGATGCTTATGAAGCCGGCTATGTCGGTGAAAAGATGAAAGAAAAATTTGGTAGTGATTTTTACTGTAATATTTACGTACATAAAGGTGCCGGTGCTTATATATGCGGTGAAGAATCTTCTTTAATGAATTCTATAGAAGGAAAACGCGGGTATCCTAGAGTTAAGCCGCCGTTCCCTGCACAAAACGGTTTGTGGGGAAATCCCACTACTATAAATAATGTTGAAACGATTACAAATGTTCCTGCAATTATTAATAATGGCTGGGAATGGTTTTCAAAAATCGGGGAACCAAAACATCCGGGAACTATTCTTTATGGTTTAAGCGGACATGTAAATAAACCGGGTATTTACGAACTTCCTTCCGGTACTTTATTAACGGACTTAATATATAAATATGCCGGAGGCGTTCCCGGAGATAAAAAAATATTATGTGTAATTCCCGGGGGATCTTCAATGCCTCCGTTAAGGGGTGATCAGATTGAAGGTGTTAAAATGGATGCGGAATCATTAAAGGCGTATGGAACCGCAATTGGAACCGGCGGTGTTATGGTGATGGATGAGGATACGGATTTAGTTAAAGTTTTGGCAAGGATTGCAAAATTTTATTATCACGAAAGCTGCGGACAGTGTACACCATGTCGTGAAGGAACCGGCTGGATGTTAAAAATTTTGAATAGAATTTTGAAAAATGAAGGATCGGTTAAGGATATCGATTTGCTAATATCGGTTGCAAGCAATATTGAAGGAAATACTATTTGTGCGCTGGGTGAAGCTGCCGCATGGCCTGTAAAATATATGGTAACACGATTTAGAGATTACTTTGAAAAACGGGTGAGTAAAGAAGTTATGCTACCGGTTGCGAATAAGGTACATTCGATGAGGCAGACCGCATTCCCTTTAGCAGAAATTAAAGAATAATTTTATCTTAGTTTATAATAAAAAGCCTCTTGGTTTTAAGAGGCTTTTATTTTTTAAATAGTGCAATAATTTTCTATAATTAAAATTTAATAATACTTCAGTGAGCTGCACGCTGACCTAGTTGATTATCGAGAAACAGCAATCCGCTTTTATTATCGCCGATTAATTTTATTCTATCTAAAATTTTTAATGCGGACGCTTCTTCTTCAACCTGCTCGGTTACAAACCAATGTAAAAATATACTTGTCGCATGATCTTTTTCTGCAGATGCTAAATCGACAAGAGCATAAATTGATTTTGTAACCTTCTGTTCATGTTTATAAGTATCTTTAAATACTTCTTCAGCGGAATTCCAGCCGACTTTCGGCGCATCAATTTGAGTTAGGTTTATTTTACCGCCCGCTTGAAGCAGGTAATTATAAAACTTCATTGCATGACTGTATTCTTCTTGAGACTGTAAACTCATCCACCTTGCGAAACCGCTTAAATTTTCCGATTCAAAGTAAGCAGACATTGCCAAATACTCATAAGATGAATATAATTCTGCATTTAATTGCTCGTTTAACGAGTTTTGTACCTTTTCTTTAATCATGACATATTCCTTCTTTTTTTTAATTCCTTAAGATTTGTTATCTCAATGTAAAGAAGTATTTTCATCTCTTCAACATTTAAAGCAAAATTTAACTGTTAATAAATCTTAACTCACATCATTTTAGTCAGCAATTGATATTTAAATGAGCTTTTTCAATAGAAATAAAATATTTTATAACGGTTTATTAATCGAGTAGAAGATTAAAATAAAGAAGAAGAGTAAGAAATTATTATTTAACATGAATTTAAAAGAAATTTACTTTTTGAACTGTTTTCTATCCTTTTTATTCGAGTGATAATTGCATATATTTGCAATTTAAAATTGCACAATTAATTAAAACAAAAATAGGATTTATGATTAACTTAAAATCTTTAAATAGCGAACAGAAAAAAGCCGTAGAATACGATAACGGTCCGCAAATGATCGTTGCCGGTGCGGGATCGGGCAAAACCCGAGTACTAACATATAAAGTTGCTTATTTAATTGACATCGGTTACAAACCGGAAAGTATTCTGGCGTTAACATTTACAAATAAAGCCGCCAGTGAAATGAAAGAGAGAATAAAAGAGCTAGTGGGCGCAAAGGCGGATAATATCTGGATGGGAACTTTCCATTCAATATTTGCCCGCATTTTAAGAATTGAAGCTTCTTCACTTAACTATCGAAGTAATTTTTCTATTTATGATACCGAAGATTCTCTTTCCTTGGTATCGAATATCATTACAAATAATGATATAAATGTAGAAGGGATAACACCGAATTCAGTCAGACATAAAATCAGTAATTTAAAAAACCACATGATTATGCCTGATGATTATAAAAAACATTCTGTAAAATCATTTATTGATGAAAAGGTTTCGGATATATATTTTGAATATCAAAAGAGGCTTGTTGAAAATAATGCAATGGATTTTGATGATCTCCTTCTGAAACCTATAGACTTATTTAATGGGAACCCTAAAATTCATCAAAAATACAAAAAGAAATTCGGTTATCTTTTAGTTGATGAATTCCAGGATACAAATAAAGCACAATATGAATTACTTAAACTTCTTGTCTCAAAAGATGGAAAAATAGCCGTAGTGGGAGATGATGCCCAGAGTATTTACAGCTGGCGCGGTGCAAACTTAGCAAATATGCAGGATTTCCAAAAAGATTTTCCGAAGCACAAAATTTTTAAATTGGAACAGAATTACAGATCAACTAAAAATATATTAAATGCTGCGGATTCCGTGATTAAAAATAATAAAGGTCAAATAGTTAAAACTCTCTGGACGGAAAATAACGATGGTGAACAACTAATTTTACTAAAATGTTCCGATGAAAAAGATGAAGCATATCAGCTTGCAAAGTATATTAAACAGGAAATTTCCAAAAAGAAATTATCCTTAAAAGACTTTGCGATACTATATAGAACAAATGCACAATCACGTGCACTTGAAGACATTTTTAGAAGAGAAAAAATTCCTTATACAATTATAGGAGGAATTGAATTTTATAAACGCAAAGAAGTAAAAGATATAATTGCCTATTTACGCGTAATTTCAAATCAGAATGATGAAGAAAGTCTGCTGAGAATTATGAACTTTCCTCAAAGAGGTATAGGAAGCACGACAATTAAAAGAATGATTGCTTTTGCTAGGAAATTGGACTTAACCATGTTCGAAACTATGGGGAGGATATTCGAAGTAATTGATATCAAAGAAAGAATTCAAAAAAATGTTAAATCATTTAAAATTCTTTTGGATAAATATATAGAACTAAAGGATAAACTTTCTGTTGGTGAACTTTCGCGAGTGTTAGTGGATGAACTTGGGATATTGAGGATGTTTAAAGAAGAACACACACAGGAATCTTTAGCGCGATGGGAAAATATAAATGAACTGCTTTCGGCTTTAAGCGATTTTTCAAGTTCAAATAAGGATGCAAAGCTGGAGCAATTTGTTGAAGATGTTTCCTTAATGTCCGATGTGGATTCTTACAGTGAAGAAAAGAATGCAGTTACATTTTTAACCGTGCACAGTGCAAAGGGATTAGAGTTTCCTGTAGTATTTATTTCCGGTTGTGAGGAAGATATTTTCCCTCTTTCCAACAGATTCAGTTCTGACGCGACTCTGGAAGAAGAACGAAGACTATTTTATGTGGCCGTTACGCGTGCTCAGAGGAAAGTATATATTTCTCATGCGCGTTCACGTTATCGTTTCGGCGAAGTTGCTTATCAAAGCAGATCAAGATTTATCGATGAATTAGACCCGTCTACTTATTCCGAAGTAAACGGAAGCATAGGAAGAAAATCTTCGATGCGTAAGTCTAAGAAAGAAATGTATTATGAATATTTTCAAACCGTAGACTATGAAGATTTTGACCAGGATAAAAAATCACTTCGTCCGGGCAGCCGGGTAATGCATGAGAAATTCGGATTAGGAAAAGTAACTCAAGTTACTGGTGTTGGAGATATGCAGAAAGCAACTGTTGTATTTGAAGGTAATAACGTAAAGCAATTAATGCTGAAGTTTGCCAAACTTAAAATTTTATAAAGAATAAATGGATTGAACAAAATTATTTTCATATTTTGGCATGATTAAAAAAGAATTTTTTTATTTCATATAAAAAATATTTCTAAAAAAAGATTGATTCCTGATATATTTACAAAATTAATTTTTCAATTAAGGAGTTGAGATAATGTCCATTGCACCTAAAAAATTGGCAATTTTGGTCGGAGGAGGTCCGGCACCCGGGATAAATAGCGTAATTGGTGCAGCTACAATAAGAGCTGTATTAGAAGGTGTGGAAGTAATTGGTATTAGAGATGGATTTAAATGGATAATGGAAGGCGATATTTCCCATGTAAAAGAACTAACAATTGATAGTGTTAGTCGTATTCATTTCAGAGGCGGTTCATATATTGGCATTGCTAGAAATAATCCGACCAAAGATAAAAAACATCTTGAAAATACTGTTACGTCTTTACTTCGATTAAATGTAGATAAGATTATTACTATAGGCGGAGATGATACGGCATTTAGTGCATTAAAGGTTGATGAAATGGCATCAGGCAGAATAAAAGTTGTTCATGTTCCTAAAACAATTGATAATGATTTAGATTTACCTCATGGTATTTCTACATTTGGTTTCCAAACTGCAAGGCATATAGGAGTAGAGGTTGTTAAGAATTTAATGGTTGATGCGCAGACTACCTCAAGATGGTATTTTGTTGTTTCAATGGGAAGAAAAGCAGGACACCTTGCTTTAGGTATTGGTAAAGCAACCGGTGCAACTTTAACATTAATACCGGAAGAGTTTCCTGATAAAAATATTAAACTGGGACACGTCGTTGATATTCTTGTCGGGGCTATTATAAAGAGACTTAGTTACGGCAGGAAAGATGGGGTTGCTATATTGGCAGAAGGTTTGGTTGAAAACCTGGATACGACTGATTTGGAATCACTTATGAACGTAGAACGTGATGCTCATGATAATATAAGAATTGCGGAAATTAATTTCGGTGAAATTTTAAAGTATAAAGTGCAGGAAAGATTAAAAGAATTCGGAATTAAATCTACAATTGTTGCTAAAAATATCGGCTATGAATTACGTTGTGCCGATCCTATTCCTTTTGATATGGAATATACGAGGGATTTGGGTTTTGCTGCCGCACAATTTATTTTAACAGGCGGATCCGGAGCTATGGTTTCTATTCAAAACGGCCGCTTTGTACCTATGTATTTTGCAGATATTTTAGATCCTGTTACTAAAAAAACGAGAGTTAGGCTAGTTGATCCTTCGTCAGAATCGTTTTACATCGCTAGAAGATATATGCTTAGGCTGAATCAGGCTGATTTTGAAGATCCTCATGAATTGGCAAAATATGCAGCAACCTGCGGAATATCATTGGAAGAATTTCAAAAACAATTTTATTATTTAATGGAAAGTGATTTGCTTTATCAAAATTTAAAGGAAGGTAAAATTATTTTGGCTGCGGCTGAAAATAATGACGCACATAAAGCGACGCAGTCTATCAAAGTTGTTGAAGTAAAAGGTGAAAACGGCAGTATGTTGCCGTAAAAATTTTATTATTTAATAAAAGAGATGGGTAAATGCTCATCTCTTTTTTTTATTTTTTCTCCGATCGGAAAACTCTATAAAAACAAAATATAGTTAAAGTAATAATTACTCCCCAAGCCAGAGCCATAAATACAATTCCACCCGGTTGTAATCCCATAATTTGTCCTCAATTTATTTTTCTTATATTGAATTAATTTATAATTTCGATATTGAAATTAAATCTTACTATTTAATTAACAAAAATATACCGATAAAATTATTAACCATCAATATTCAAGATGTATAATTAAGCGGATATGTTTTCCAAGTCAAGTAATAATTAATGATCTTATAACTTATTCGAAAATACTCATTTATATGTTTAATAAATCAAAAGAAATTTTATAAATTATTTTAGTAATTTATTAAAATGAAATCGATTAAATATCTGAATAAATTTATATATTGATAAAGGATTTTGTAAGTATGTCTTCTAATATTCAAAAAAATAAGCCTCTTCTGCTAATTGCTTTTACTATTATTTTCGTTCTGCTTTTTGCTTACTTCTTTAATGGAGTTACAATATTAGGTTATACAATAAAACCTGTCGATTTATTTATTGATATCAAACCGGATTCACTGCAAAGCTTTAACCAAAATTCGGTGCCTCAAATATCCGATTTTGTTAAAGAAAATAACAAAGTGAATAATATTACCCGTTCAAATACAAAAACAATTTCGGCGGGTTTTTCTTTTAATCCCATTAATAAAATAATTTCAAACTCTAAAAATTTATTTATTCCGCAGGAAACTTCTCTAAACTTAGTACAGCAGAAGCTTAACATTAAAGATGAACCTATAACAGGTAATCTAAGCCAGATGAATTATTTTTTTGAGGCGTTGAAAAATTCAAAAACCGAAAAAATTAGAGTTGCTCATTATGGGGATTCGGGCATTGAAGGCGATGAAATTACTTCGAACATAAGAAAAGATCTGCAGGATGAATTCGGAGGAAGGGGAGTCGGATTTTTATCGATTACGTCACAGGATATATCATTTCGACTAACGACTAAACAATCATTTTCCGATAATTGGGAAACAATTTCAGTCCTTACAGCAAATCCGCAAAATATACCGCTCGGGATAAACGGTTATGTTTTTATTCCTAAAGGTGTAAGCTGGGTTAAATATTCAACAACTGATTGGATACCGAATTTAAAAACTTTTAGTACCGCAACTTTATATTATGCCGACGCCAAAAATTCTTCAATAAATTATTCCTTTAATAATGAAAAAGATCAAACTACAAAACTTAAAACAGGCAATACTGTTCACGAATTAGTTTTAAATTCGACTAATGGAAATGCTCAATCCTTTAAGTTAACAACTACGTTGGAACATCAGGCATATTTTTATGGAGTAAGCCTGGAATCAGGAAACGGAGTTTATGTGGATAATTTCCCGTGGAGAGGGAATACAGGTTTGGGATTTACAAAGATTTCCGAATCATCGTTTAAGCAGTTTAGCAAGCTAATGAATTATAAATTAATAATATTATCCTTTGGAGCAAACGAAGCCAGTTTTAGTTCGCAGGATAATACCTGGTACGCCAACCAAATGGTAAAAGTGATCAACAATTTGAAAAAAATTTTTCCAAAGACGAGTATTTTATTAATCGGAGTAGGGGATAAATCAGTCAAAAGAGGGACAAGGTTTGTAACCGATCCCAACATTCCTCTTATCTTAAAAGTACAAAAAGATATTGTTAAAAGAACCGGGATTTCATTCTGGAATTTATTTGAGGCAATGGGAGGTTATAACTCAATGGAAGCATGGGTAAATGCCAACCCTCCCTTAGCTTTAATGGATTATACACATCCTTCGGTGCAAGGCGCCGATAAAATAGGCGACTTGATCGGGCAGGCAATAATAAATGCTTATAAAAATTTTAAATGATTTTGAATTTTAAAGGATTAAAATGGTATCCGAAAGACTAAAGAAAATTATTCTTAATGAATTGAACCTAAACGACTTTGACCTTAAAGACGAAACAACTGCCAACCAGGTACCCGGCTGGGATTCATTCAACCACATAAATGTAATTTTAGCGGTAGAAAAGAATTATAATATTCATTTTAAAGGTCTGGAAATTTTAAGGGTAAAAAATATCGGCGAGCTTCAAAAGCTGATAGATTCAAAGTTGAATGAAAGTAATTAAAATATAACCAAACATATTTTGGTACAGGTATTATTAATAAAAAATTATCTTATAAAGATTGTTTGTTGAATAAGTTAAATACATCGGAAAAGGTAATAAGGTTAAGTTATTTGATTTTAGATTTGTTACTAAGGTTTGAGCTAAAGGCTCATTGTTTCTCTCGGAAGGCCATGGATAAGGTTTTTACTAAACTTATTAATTGAATTGACCTTAGTAACTTGCAATTTTATCACTGCCTGACGGCAGACAGGTAAAACAACTGGTACTAAAATTATAAATAATATATATTTTTATATAAACAAAATTAAATTGAATGTTCTCTTCCATTGATTTTAACAAGCTGTGGCAATTATTCATTTACAACCCGCAGGATCCGCTTTACTTTAGCACAAGCTTTTTTCTTTTCTTCTTTTTTACACTGCTTATTGTCTATAGAATATTCAGCAAGAGCAAAAGTCTAAAAATTTACACGATCATATTCTTCTCTTTATTCTTTTATTATAGGAATTCCGGAAACTTTTTCCTGCTGCTCTTCTTTTCAACTTTCATAAATTTTTATTTCGGAAATTGGATTTACAAAGCAAAGTCTTCTTCACTAAAAAGATTATTATTTTATTCGGTTTTAATAATTGATATCGGACTTCTAATTTATTTTAAGTATACGAATTTCATGCTGCAAATTTTAAACGATTTGCATGCGGGCAATTTTCAGCCTCTGGATATATTATTACCGGTGGGAATATCGTTTTATACATTTAAAGCGATGAGTTATTCCATAGAGCTTTATATAGAAACAATGGAACCGACTGACAGCCTGCGCGATTTCTGCCTCTACATGTTCTTCTTTCCAAATATTCTTGCCGGTCCAATTGATAGAGCGGCTGCATTTCTGCCTCAGGTGCAGAATGATTTTACCGTTACCAAAGAAGATATAGGGCGGGCTGTATTTTTAATTCTCTGCGGGTTGTTCAAAAAAAATGTTATAGCAGATTATATCGGATTAAATTTTGTCGACCGTGTTTTTCAAGTACCCTTGAGATTTACGGGAGTAGAAAATTTATTGGCCGGCTATGCTTACTTTCTGCAAATATATTGCGACTTTTCCGGTTATACGGATATGGCTTTAGGTATTGCCTTGCTTTTAGGTTTCAAACTAATGGATAATTTCAATATTCCGTTCAAAGCTTCAAGTATAGCGGACTATTGGAGACGGTGGCATATATCTTTATCTACCTGGCTGCTGGATTATTTATTTAAACCGCTTCAAATAAAATTCAGAAGAGCAAGAGTTTATGGAAGTGCTGCGGCAATTTTTATTACTTTTTTGATTGTCGGAATCTGGCATGGTGCAAACTGGACATTTGTAGTATTCGGGCTGATTCACAGTACTTATCTTGCCGTATCGCTTTTAACGCAGAAGTTTAGAAATTCGTTTTATAAGAAAATCAGATTAAGCGGAACTAAGACTCTGAAAGTATTTCAGATATTCATAACTTTTCATCTCCTTTTAATAACTGCAATTGTTTTTCGTTCGGATTCGCTTCAGACTGCATTTAATGTATTCCACCAGATATTTACATTTTTCCACGGTGCTGTTTTCTTCCAATGGATTGCCGGTTATTCAAAAGTATTTTATTTGATGCTTTTAGGCTATGCTCTGCATTTTATACCTAAATCAGTTGATAATAAGATACAGAGTATGATAACGGAAAGTCCTGTATTGGTCCAGGCATTATTAATTGCACTTATGATTGTAATTGTTGTACAGGTTGAATCTGCCCAATTACAGCCGGTAATATATTTTAATTTTTAAATTGAACTTTTAACTGATGAAGATTTGATTTAAAGAATCTGCACCCTTTTAGTAAACTCATTTAGAAGTGAATATCCATCCCACGTTGGCGAAAAGTTTAAAGCCTGTCCTATAGGGACAATTCTGTTTAATCCCTTTCCATTTACTTTGGAAATTAAATTTTTCAAGGCTTTTTTATCAAAACCATAATAAGTTAAGGTTTGGTCTTTGCTGCTAACGAGTTCGGCTAGCTCATCCGGATTATATATAAAGCATTCTAAAAAGAATCCTCCGCCGCAGGATTCACGTAAATTGCTTATTTCGTTTTTATCAACTCTAAGTACTACCGGTTTATCATTGCTCTTATTCAATATTAATTTCGCACTCGTTTTGGATATAATATCATACGCATAAACTAGCTTTTCCATCGCTACATCTATTGTTGTCTTCTGATTTCTTCTCTTTAATTCTTTCTCGAGATTACTCCAGAATAATTTACTTGCACTTTCACAATTTTTATTGCTGCCGGAAAAAATTACAAATCTCGGCGATGAACATGCCATTTGATTAAACCAATAAGAGTCGTTGTAAAAGTTTCTCCCGATTTTAATTTTTCCTTGTTTATCTAATTTTAAATAAATCGAAGAATTTATAATGGAATAAGAAAATTTATCAGCAAAAGCGATATCTTTTGTAGTAGGTTTGGAAAGCAGTCCCTTTATATTTAAAACAGTTTCATCACCGCCCCACAAGATTCTTAAGTCCGATAGGGAAGAGATAAAGGTATTAATTTTATCGTCTTTTGGATAAGTAATTACAAAATTCCTTTTTGAAACTGGTAACCATTTTTTATCGGCTAATACTTTTCTTACTAAAGATAAAAGTAAATCCAATTGCACATTTTGAGTTTGTGAAATTCTTACAACATTTAAATTGCCGGCTAATAATGACAAAGCCCATGAATAAAGAAAAATTGTATCGACGTTTGATGGAGCTATGTGAAATGCTAATCCTGCCGGGACAATTATTTCGGATTTATTAACTTTTTTTTGAAACGAATTAATTATATCTAATAAATTTGATTTTCTTAACCAGTATGCAAGAGCAACAAGTTCAGGATAGTTTTTTATTCCTTTATGTTTTAAAATTGTTTGGGAGAGTGTAGATAAGAACTGAACACTGATTTCATCAAAAGGTTTAAGAAAGTTTTGGTTAATGAATTCTTCATTTAGAAGATTTTCTATCTCAGTATTTTCGATATATTCCGGGATAAATTTAGAAACATTCATCTTAATCACTCATAGTAGAATTTAAAACCAATTCCGCATGAGTGTCGCTGCAGCCTCTTATTTCTGCTTTTGGAATTCTTCCGTTAACAATAAAATAAGTTCCTTTACGACCGCATTTGCAGTCATCGATGCCTATAATTGTCCCAAGATCTTCCGTAAGCAAGGAATGTCCCGGGTAACTTTTAGGTAAAACACTGAGTGTTTGAATAATTCCTTCTTTGCCTTTCGGAAGGACTGACCAATCAGTATAATTTCTGATTAATATTTCCGCAAAATTAGGTGAATGCAGATAACCTTCTTCGCATTCCATAAATATGCTTCCGACTTGTTCCACCATTCCGTAAAAGTTATAGATTCTTTTAAGCTTAAATTGATTATATAATCTTTCTTTAAATATTTGATTCGAAACAAAATCTTCGTTCAGTTTTTTCCATCCTCCGCTATGAATTAAGACAGCCAAGCTTAAATCTAAATTTGAATCTTTAAGACTTTTATAAAAATACTGCCAGATCATGAAAGTAAATCCGAAGATCAAGATATTTTCATTTTTGTGTTTGTCAACATATTGCAGTAGTTCATCGGTCTTTAAATTCATATTTTCATCAAGTGCAAATAAGTGGTCTCTCCCAAAATTTGAAAGTCCGATCAAGCCTGCTCCTCTTGCACTTACAGAAGTCCGGTTATTTATTGTAGAATCAGTATCAATAATGATCATCGGCAGCCGCTGGTTTCCAATATATGCCGTTATTATTGAAGCCAGCGCTTTCATCTGAAGCATAGATGTTTTTTTATTTAAAATAATTTTAGATAATTGCTGGCCTGTAGTTCCGCTTGAGGTTAGAGTTTTAAAAATTTCCCCATCAGGAATACTTTTTATTTTTTGGGTTTTAAATAATCTTACAGGCAAGTAAGGCAGATTTTCTATTTTATTAATCCTTGTTGATAAATCTATTTTCAAGTTATTAAGGATATTTTTGTAAGGTGTGCAATTTGAATAATGAAACCGCGTTAGTTCGTTTAGTTCTTCTAAAAGAAATTCTCTTTTTGTGCTGTTATCAATAGAATACTCCGGCAATTCAAAAAGTTTTTCAATTGTACTCATTATATTCTAATTCTTCTATTGATTTATAATCTTTTTTACCGAGTGAATTATGAGGAATGGATTTAGCACATCTTACAATGACAACTGAATGATGAATATTATAAATTTTGATAATTTCTTTCCGTACAATTTCGGAAATATCTTCTCTTTCCGACTGAAGTAATACTTTTAATGAATCATCACTTCCCAAGCATGCGGCAGAAACATCAAATTTATTTTCTATCATTTTTTCTATCTCGTCAAGATTTACTCTTAAACCGAAAAGTTTAATAAACCTTTTTAATCTTCCGGTAATATAATAATATCCGTCTTCATCTTTGTAACCAAGATCTCCGGTATGAAGAATGCCTTTTTGTTCATCTCCTTTGGAAATATCCTTTCTATTGTTTGCATAGCCCATCATTACATTATCACCTGAGTAAACAAGCTCACCTTCGACATTTGAAGCGAAAATTTCTTTTTCACCGGAATAAATTTTTATTTCTCCACCGGTAATTGGTTCCCCGATTGAATTAATTTTTTCATTTAGAATTTCAAAGGGAACAAACGAAATTCTCGCCGTTGCTTCGGTCTGTCCATACATTACAAAAAACTTAATCCCTTTTGTTAAAGAAGTTTCATAAAAATACTTAATCAAATTCTCACTTAATCTGCCGCCTGCTTGGGTCATATATTTTAATGACGGTAAATCCATTTCGCTGAATTTCAACCTCTTTAAAATTTGATAATTATAAGGAACTCCTGCGAAAGACGTACATTTAAAATTATTAAAGGTATTCCAGAATTCTCTGGTTACCATAGAATGATTAGAACAAACAATTTTAGAACCTTTTTCCAAATGACTATTTATTACCGATAATCCGTATGAGTAGCTGATTGGAAGGCTGGTGACCGGCTTTCCAATTTCAGTTATATTAAGATATTCGGCAATTGATTCCGCATTCGACTGAAGGTTTTTATAAGAAAGCTTTACAAGCTTGGGGCTGCCTGTAGTTCCCGAAGTAGATAAGAGTACAGCAAGGTAATTATGGGGAGATTTATTTTCATAAATATTTTTAGATTGATAATAAAATATATCCGGTCCGGATTCACCGTCAATATAATCTTCCGACATTAAATTTAAATTATCCATGCTGAAAATTATTTCAGGTTTATAAAGATTTATCAGATTTTTTTTAAGGGAATTATCCATTCTGTTATTGGCAAGATATACGGAATTGCCGGAGCGAAGAATAGAAAGATAAATTATAATACTTTCGACAGAATTATCACAAAACAAAAAAACTAATTTTTTATGCTTAAACCGTAGTTTATCGCATAATTGATTACAGCGGTTTAATAATTCTCCATAAGTTAGAAAATTTTCTGAAGAACCATCTATCAAAGCAATTGAATTAGGATCAATATTTTCTATCTCCCAGAACATTATAAAATCATCCCTCCGTCTACTCCTAAGACCTGACCGGTAATATAAGCCGATAAATCGGAAGCAAAAAACAATGTTGCTTTTGCTACATCTTCAGGCTGTCCTATCCGTTTCATTTTAATTGACTTTAACCGTTCCTCATATTTCTCTTTGGGCAGAGGTTTAATAAAATCAGTGTTTATAAATCCGGGCGCAATTGCATTCACTCTAATATTCTTCGGCGCAAGTTCACGGGCAGCCGATAAAGTTATTCCGATTACCGCGGCTTTACTGCCCCCGTATACAACCTGGCCTTCATTGCCTACTCTGCCAACCAAAGATGAAATATTTATTATTGAACCCGAATTATTCCTGGACATCAATCTTGCAGCTAACTGAAGATTGTAAATTATGCCTGTTGTATTTGTGCTGAAAGTGTTCTGAATATTTTCTTTACTTATCATGCCGACTAAGTTGTCTTCAAGTATGCCGGCATTATTAACTAATATATCCAATCTTTTATATTTCTTAAAGATTGAATTATAACAATTTTGAGCTGCATCAAGATTTCCGACATCAAATAAAAAACCATCGGCGTCTAAATTAAAATCTTTTTTTAGTTCCTCACGCCGTTGATCTAACAATTCCTGGCTATGAATTCCATTAAGAATTACCGTCACTCCGTATTCGGTAAATAGTTTTGCCGTCGCCCAGCCCATTCCTCTGGTTGAACCGGTAATAAATGCGATTTTTCCTTCTAAATTAAAAATGGATGTCATACTTTTCTAATATTTCTTTAGCTTTTTTAAAACTGCTCATATCAATAACATCATTTGAAGTAAGCATAATATCAAATTCAGTTTCAATTGAAGCTACAAGAGCTAAATGTGCAACAGAATCCCAGTTCTCAGCGCCGTAGCTTAACTCATCGTTAATAATTTCCAGTGGAATTTCCAGTGCTTCATTAAATGCTTTCTTTAGTTTTTCAAGATTGTTCATACAAATAAAATTTTCCCTTTTATGACTTTCTAAAAATTATGAAAATTTTCTTCACTTAATTCCATCAGTACTTTTGAGTTATACGGAAAATATTTGTAGATACCCGGATCTTCAACTTTTTTCTCTTCAACTACTTTATAACCTAATTTTAAATGAGCTTTATATGATTTATAATTCTCATTAAATAATATTCCTTGAACCTTTGAGAAACTGTGATGCAAAAGATTTTCTTTAATATTTTGTTTAATCACATTAGTAAATACACCCTGTCTTCTGAATTTTTCTTTTGTATAACCATGTTCAAGCTGTAAGGTTCCAGGTTCTCTATTTAACGTAAGTCCTTTTATGACTTTAGTGTTTTTATTAATTTCCTTAAATTTTGCCGCACCGAGATATTGAAACAAGACTGTAGCCTTAACCATGCCGCTTGCCGTTCCGTTAGCTGCCTCCATCCATGAACCTACGGTACCTATTCTTTCACTTTGTAATTCTGCAATGATAAAACCCGATAAATAATAATCATAGTCCGGAATATCCTGTATTAAGATTTCTTTTAAAATATCTATAAATTCTTGTTCACTGAAATTAAAAATTTTACATGAAGATATCATGTCTGAACTGCTTTTTTCCGATTCTATGATAGCTTCTATAATAAAGTCTATATCATCTTTTTTTGCTTTTCTAAATTTTAAACCTTCAATCATTAAGTTAATTTACGGATGTTTCAAAATCTTTTTTGTAAAATAATAGTGAAATAGTTTAAGTCATAATTAATCATTTTTTACCATGGCTATTAATTTATTCTTATCAATTTTGCCGTTGCCGTTTAGCGGGAAAGTTTTAAGATTAATTATTGATGAAGGGAGCATATAATCCGGAATCTTTGTCATCAGGTATGAATTCACATCTTCGGTTTTCAAATTATAATTTTCAATAAACAAGTAAATTTGCGTTATTCCTCTTTCATCTTTTACACTTACTGCTTTTACATTAGTTGCTTTTGTAAAATCTCTTACGTGATGTTCAATTTCTCCAAGCTCAATTCTAAAGCCCTCTATTTTTATTTGATCATCCATTCTTCCGGCAAACATAAAATCACCTTCCTTATCGATAAAAGCAATATCTCCTGTCCTATAGAAAATAATCTTTTTCTCTTTAGCGGAAAGTGTGAAAAATTTCTCTTCATTTTTCTTCTTATCATTCAAGTAACCTTGAGTCAATTGTTTTCCGCTTAAGCAAAGCTCGCCTTTTTTACCATTTGTGATTTTATTTAAGTTGTCATCAACTATAATTGCCTCAATATTTTCCATTGGTTTGCCTATCGAAACACCACTATTAAAAGATTTATTTGAGAATTTACTATCCCAAAAATAGGTCATACAAAAAACTGTAGCCTCAGTTGGACCATATGCGTTAATTATTTTGCCGTTCGGTGTACAGGCAGACCATTTCCTTGCAATTTCGTCTAGTAAGACTTCACCGCAAAACAAAGAATATTTCAAATTATCTAATTTAATTTCTTCTAAATACGGATCAAGATAATTTATAATTGTAGGCACCATGCATGCGAAAGTAATTTCATTTTCTTCGAGAGTTGTGTAAACGTTTGCGAATTTTATTCCTTCTGTCGGAACTGTATAAATGCAGGCGCCCAAACAAAGAGGAATTGTATAACAAACTACAGAGAAGTCAAAGGTCAAATCAAACATCTGCAGAAATCTATCGTTTTCATTAACATCAAATTTAAGGTTATTAAAAGCATGAATAAATGAATTTAAATTTTTTCTGCTGATTGGAACCCCCTTTGGAGTACCGGTACTACCGGATGTAAATAATATATATGCAGTCTCATTTTCATCTACTTGAGGCGGTTCTATAGAAATAGAAGTTTCCGGGAGTGTAAGAGTATCTATTAGCTTAATTTTCAATTTATAAGCTAGTTCATTCAGCTTTTCATTTCTTTTTCTGCAAAGGATTGTTTTTATCCCGGTTTGCTTTAATATTTCGATGTTTCGTTCAAGAGGATTTACAGGATTTATGGGAACATACCCTCGGCCTGCATATAGTATCCCGTATATTGAACTGTAGATTTCGATATCCTGTTCGTGATTGGCTATTATCCCGATTAATTTTTCCGAATCATCTAGGTTTGCCTTGATAAAATTTCTTACTTTAGAAACCAATTTTGCAAAAGTATAATATGTATAATATTCGCGGTTGATACAAAAGGCATTTCTATTCGGGAACCTGAAAAATGTTTCACTAATCTTTTGGAGCACGAAATTTATTAACTCCTTTTCTGTTTGGAAAAATATATAAATCCAGCCAAATAAATAATCCGAATTATTACAATGTATCCCGTTTATTTAAATTATGCGGAATAGTCATGTCAGAACATCTAAAATTATACCAATAAGGATATTTTTTATAATCAAAATATTCGATGAAATAGTCCATTTAGAATTTGTCTCATTAAAAGTCAATTATCACATTCATGAATAGAAAATGAGAATAATCTATAATTTAATTTGATTTAGAAATGAACTTGAAAATTTATATTTTAGTAATCATAAGTCATAATGAAGAATTAGAGATAGAATTCTGTGTTTTTCAATTCGTATATATTGCAAATAATTTTATTAGTAATAAAATGGCAGGGAAATTAAAACTTAGATTCAAACCTTATACTTTGGAACTAAAACATGTTTTTACTGTCGCAGCAAATTCTCGTTCAACAACGCCCATTGTTTTAACTGAAATTGAATATGATGGAGTAACAGGATACGGAGAAGCTTCAATGCCGCCTTATCTAGGGGAATCACATCATACGGTGTTGGAATTTCTCTCAAATGTTGACTTTTCAAAGTATGAAAATGTATTTGACCTGGAAACAATTTTAAATGATATAGATGCAGTTGCTCCGGGAAATGCTGCAGCAAAAGCTTCTATTGATATTGCCTTTCACGATTTGATCGGAAAGTTATTAAATCAACCATGGTATAATATCTGGGGATTAAACAAGGATAAGACTCCATATACCTCTTATACAATTGGAATCGATACACCTGAAGTAATTAGACAAAAAGTTATTGAGGCCGACGAATTCAAAATTCTAAAGGTAAAATTAGGCAGAGATACGGATAAGGAAATGATTGAAACAATAAGATCGGTTACTGATAAGCCGATAACTGTGGATGTAAATCAAGGCTGGAAGGATAAAGAATTTGCTCTAGAAATGATAAACTGGCTGAATGAAAAAAATGTACTTTTTGTAGAACAGCCGATGCCGAAAACTCAACTCGATGACATGGCCTGGCTTACGGAAAGAAGTCCGCTTCCAACTATTGCAGATGAATCGGTTCAGCGATTGGGAGATATAAATGAAGCTAAGGATGTATTTTCCGGAATTAATATTAAACTAATGAAATGTGCCGGGATGAGAGAAGCTTATAAGATGATTATTTTAGCTAGGGCATTAGGAATGAAAGTAATGCTGGGGTGTATGACTGAAACTTCATGTGCTATTTCTGCCGCTTCTCATCTTTCGCCATTAGTCGATTGGGCTGATTTAGACGGTGCATTATTAATTAACAACGACATTTACGAAGGAACAAAATTTATAAAAGGCAAAGTTACATTAAGTAATTTACCTGGAATCGGAATAAAAAGGATATGAAAAAATAATGGCAAAATTGTACAAAATTAATGCTTACACTAAGAATATGTGATTATAATTAAACTTTTACCAATTTATTAATTTTTTATTTATAAAAAATTGTTAAATTTACTGCTAAATATTGAAGAAGAGAGGAGTTAGTAATTATGCCTAAGAATTTTGTATCCAACAAGGATGTGACGGTCAGAATGTTTAAAAGTGATTTTATGGAATCTCTCTCCAAGGTACATCCGGCTGTTCCGTTATTTGTATTCATTCCTGTGATTGCTTTTTTTGTATATAAATCGATTGAATTTCAAATTTCTTTATCAAACATATTATTATTAATAGTTCTTGGTATATTTGTATGGTCGCTTGCAGAATATACTTTACACAGATTTATTTTTCATTTTCAGGCTAAATCAAAATTCGGCCAAAGAATACATTTTATATTTCATGGTGTTCATCACGATTATCCTATGGATTCGCGAAGACTTGTTATGCCTCCTTCGGTAAGTGTTCCTTTGGCGGTTTTGTTTTATTTATTATTCGAAGTGATTCTTGGGAAAAATTTTGTAGCACCCTTTTTTGTAGGATTTTTAACAGGTTATTTGTTCTATGATATGACGCATTATGCAGTGCATCACTTTAATATTCATAATAAATTTTGGCTAGCGTTAAAAAAACATCATATGAGACATCATTTTCAGAATCCGGAATTAGGTTATGGGGTTAGTTCACCGATGTGGGATTATATTATAGGTACTGATTTTCCTAAAACTAAAGATGAGAACAACAAGGATAACAATAACAGTGTAAGGGCCGAATCAACTAATTAATACTTATGTTCAACAAATATAATTATAAATAATTTCTTTGTAGCTTATGGCTGATGAAATAGGGAATAAGAAAAATTTATTATTAATCGAAGATAATATTGAAACTCAATTAATATTTAAAATTTATTTAAGGGAAAAATATTCGGTAGAAATTGCTGAAAATGCCGAGGTAGGGATAGAATTGTTAAAGAAAAAGCAATTTGATGCACTTCTTCTTGATATACATCTTCCCGGAGAATTATCCGGTGAAGATGTTATTCTTCAAATTCGCAAAATGCAAGAACATAAAATTATCCCGATCATTGTTATAACAGCTTATGCTCTAAAAGGTGATAGAGAAAAATTTCTTCAAATTGGCGCTAACGATTATTTACCTAAACCTGTAGAAAAATCAACTTTATTGAGTGCGGTTGAAAAGCTAATATAATGCAATAATATATTTCAAAAAATATAATCAAAATTGTACTATTTGTTATTTTAATATTTACTTATCTTTTTACAATCAACCAAACACTTCAACTAAAATTTATTCAATGTTATTTACACAAAATTATATTTGGTTAAAAGTATTTCACTTTTAACCTTAAACTTTATTTGTTGTTTAGATATATGAATTTTGCTTATCGATTTTTTCAACTTTTATTTACTAAAAAATTTCACAATTTATAATTCATTTGATTAAAAATTCTTTATTTTTTAATTAAAAACTGCACGAAATTTGTTTGTAACATTATAATACACAAATAATTACTTGTCTCTATTTAAATCAGAATAACCGGCCGCTTTTATAAAAATTCGGAATATTAAATACTTAATTTCGGCATAAAATTTGGCTTGTTTACAAAAAAATGTGATGAGGTTATGAAAAATAAGATACAACTGCTGCCTTCCGGCATTTCTTTTATTGATAATGCCTGGGGAGGATTTTATAGAGGGGGCACATATTTACTAATCGGACCAAGAAAATCCGGAAGGACTCTGTTAAGTCTTCAATTTGCAATGGAGTGTGCAAGTAAAAAGGAAGTATGCCTTTATTTTACAAGCATGCGTCCGAAAGATTTAATGATTCAGGCAGCCTCAATTGATTTCGACTTACAGCACTATATGAATCAAAATTTTATAATTGTTGTTAGAGTAGCCTCGCCAACAGATTTGTACGAAGTTGATAACCCGGATAATTTTCTAATTGAATATTTAAATGATATTGTCGCTCTTGTTGAACAGTACCAGCCTAATAAAATCGTTTTTGATGAGCTGACGCCTTTTATCGGGTTTAATGATATTAGCTTACTTAGGGATGTATTCGGCCAAACTATAGAAGGTATTGAAGAAAACGGTATTACAAGTTTATTTGTTCTGGGCGATCCTGTTACTCCTTTAACAAATTCAATTGTCGATGCACTTGCCGCCTCTTCAACGGGTGTTATTTATCTTCAAAAGACGGAAGATGAAGTTAATCAGGTAAATGGAGGGATTATAACTATTACTCCTAATATTGGGCATCCGGAAGGTAAATTTACGTCAAATTATTATATTGAACCGTATAAAGGAATAACGGCAGAATATCATCCAAAGCATACAATTACAAAGTTTCCTGCCTCTACCACAAAGGAGACACAATTGAAGTATAAATCACTTGCCGATATTTCTACTGAAGAAGAACAATATTCATATCCGAATTATTATTCCGAAAGTGATTTCTATTTAATATTGAATAATCAAATAGCTTTGTATAAAAGTACCGGTCAATTATTTACGGTAATTTCCTTTAAATTAGATGTCGTTGCCGAAAGCCTGGGACTATTAACGCTTACGCAATTGCAAAATGCTATTAGACTTTCTACCGACAAGAAAGATAAAATTTGTCTTATCTCTAATAAAGTAATTGTGCTGGCCACTAAAGAAGAACCGAAAGGCATTAATTCAATAATTGCTAAAATAAAAAGTAATCTTCCTAATCATGATCCCGAATATTTACAAGATGTTATCCAATACATATCTGTATATGCCATTAGAGTTGACGAAAGTATTCAAAATGCAGACAGCATAATGGACAGAATTCTTTCTGATAACGGGACGGAGAAGAATAAATTAGGAATTTACTAATAGAATGTTTAATGAAACAAAATGCATTCTTTACAATCATAATTTTTATATTGTTAGGGTTATGTTTCACTGTCAATGGTCAAAATGAAATTAATGAATTAAAGACGGAAGCACAGAGTGAAATGCAGTCCGGCCGTTACGGTGAAGCAATAGACCTTCTGAACAAATATATATCAGCGCGGCCTCAAGAAGCCGATGGATATAATCTAATAGGGCTTTGTTATGAAAAACAACAACGATATGAAGATGCTGTTTATAATTTCCGCCTTGCAAAAAAGCTGGAACCCGGCAATTCGTATATAAATACCAACCTTAACAGAGCTACTAATTCCTGGTACAAATTACTTTATAATGAAATTGAAGGATTTAAAAGAGAAATTGCCATAAATCCTAAGAACCCGAATAACTATCTTGCTATTGGAAAAGCGTATAAGAATTTGGGAAAATGGCTGGTTGCTGAAGAGTGGTATGATAAATACTTAACTCTTGTACATGCATCTCCTGATGAAATTATCAGGTATTCCGAAATTCTAGGCAAAAATAATCATATTTCTAAAGGATGGCCGATACTTAAAAAATATACTGAAGAATATCCTAACGATCAGAGACTTTGGTCCAGGTTTGGTTACTTTTCTCTGTGGCTGGGAAAGTATAGAACGGCGGTAAAGGCATTTGAAAATGCATTGGCGCTTAAACCATATTTCAAAGAAGCTATTAATGGTTTGGATTTAGCTAAAGGCAAAGGCTACATTTACACAATAAATGATACAACGTACAGATATTATAATTATGGATTATCTTTAGGACGATCCAGGTTTGTTTATCCCATTGATAGATACTATAGAATTTTAAAAAAGAATCCATTAAATAATAAAATAAGATTGCGGTTAATTAAAGACCTTTATAAAGCCAACCGATTCGAAGAAGCAAATCAGCAAATACAAATACTCGAAAATGCAAAATATGATTCGACCCAGGTTGCTCAAATATCTCAATTAGTAGATTCACTTCAAACTGTTTATTATAACGCACAAGTTGTAAAATATAAAGAAATTTTAGCTAAAGATTCTTTAAATAAAAATGCAGTCTTAAAACTCGGGCAGGCATACAACAAACTGCAGGAATATGATTCGGCAATGGCTGTATATGAAAATTATTTAAATGTATATCCTGATGATAAGGATATTTTATATAATTATGCTGAAGTTGAAGCAAATAATCGTGATTATTTCAAAGCACAAGAAACTGTAAAGCATTTGTTAAAATTAGAGCCTGATAATTTAAAATACCAGTTATTTATGGCTGAACTTGACGGGTGGACGGGACAAAACTTTGGTGAGGCTAAAAAATATCTTCAAAACGTATTAACAAAAGAACCCGATAACCTTAGGGCTCTGGTTGCAATGAGTTTCATTAATATGCAGCAAAACGATTTTTCACTAGCTGAAAATTATATGGAAAAAGTTAAGTCTATATATCCCAATAGCTCTCAGCTTAAAAGTCTGCAGTCGGCCTTAACGCTTAACCAGTTTAGATACAAACAGGAAAAAAATTACGCAATTCTTAGTGAGGCGGAAAAATTATATTCATCAAATAAATGTAAAGAAGCATTATCCAAGTATGAAGAATTCCTAAAAAATTCTCCTCCTAATCCTATAATTGAAAAAGAATTTGCTGATGTAAATGTTTGTGCCGGAAATTATCAAAAGGCAGTTGATATTTATACTGAATTATTGAAAAATAATTACGACTTCAATATCGATTATTCTAGGGCAACAACCTATTATGCAATGGGTGACTCAATTAAAGCGCTCAAAAGCTTTCAAAGATTAGCTGAGAAGCAACCGGATAATTTTTATGCTTCTTTGTACTTGGGTGATTCTTATGCCCGTATGAAAGAATATGATAAAGCCAGAGATGTATATGATAGGATGGAAAAACACATGAAACTGGATTCTGCGCAATCTTCAGTTGTAGAACAGAGGTATAAATGGCTCCCGGTTACAGGTTTTAGAGGGATGTTATCATCTTTTCCCATTTATACTCTAATAACTCCTTACGGATCTTATTATTCGGACAATTTGGGAATTAAAAATAATATTGAAGGTTTAAGAGTTGATTTGGGATTAACTACTTTCCTATCAATAGGTGCAGAAGCATTTAGGACAAACTTAACTTCCGATTCTTCACATATAAATGCAAATACTATCAGATTCGGACTAACCTTCAGATTGTCTTCCATTTCAACTTTTGGAGTAAATTTTGGTAATACTTATTACCTTAATTCAATACATAGACCGGTAACCGACATATTCTTCCGTTCTGAAGAAACAAATCACTATTCAATTTACGGCAATTATTCCAGAATGGATGCTTCGCAAATAATTTATGCTCCTTATTTAATAGGTACCAGGTTAACTGCTAATCTTTTTAGAATAGGAGGATACTATCAAATTATATCAGGTATTAAATTTTCAGCAGGATATTCTAATTTCGGCTTTCAGGACGGCAATAATGGTTATGCATTGTCTTTAAGACTAGGGAAATATTTTTATAAGGATTTTATTCTAGGCTATGAATTTTATGATTCCGGATTCCGGACCCAAACTACTCATTATTTTTCTCCTAGAAATTATTCTTCTAATAATGTTTGGGCCGATTGGGATATTATTCATGATTCAAAGTCTACAGTTACAATCGGCGGTTTAATCGGATTTGTTGAAAATAGTAATTATATACTTCGACAGGCATATGTAAATGCCAGTGTTCGTATTATAAGTCGACTGACAATCCAAGGAAGAATATCAGGCGGCAGCAGCTTTCAAAATGTAGTTGGGTATAGTTCTTTTTCGGCAAATCTTACTGCATATTGGGCTTTGTAAAAAAAATTCAGTTTTAAAATTAAATTATAATAGATATCAAATTTTTTAAGAACTTTATTGAAAAATTTTTAACTTAAAAACTCATCGGCCTGAAGCTAAATAGTTATATTTAATATAATTAGGATTTTTAAGTAAAATAATTTTTTTTGACTTAGATTGATACAATGATGTGTCTTATCTTAATCTGTTACAGATTAGGGGAGGGAAACATCGATAAATTGTTTAGAAAAAACGTATTAGGTGGCATTATAATTGCCGAATTGATAAAAAAAGATATAAAATACTATGCAGTTAAATCAGGAAGTAAGACGTGATTCACTAACGCTAGATAACAGAGAACCGGCGCAGCAAGAAGAGAATAAAAAGCGAAAATATATTCGGCGAATAATTATAAATGGGCTGTTGTCTTTGTTTTTAATAATGGTAATTATTTATACCCTTCCTATGACTGTATTAAGTTTTAAAGCATTATTAGAATATGCTACAATTGTTTCATTAGTAATTTTTTTATTTGTATTACTTTTCCGATATTTTTCTATTTTATCCTTAGCTTATTTATATATAAATGAGTATACATACAGTCCAACGGAAAGCGGATACTTTCCGTTTGTTTCTATTTTAGTCCCGGTTTATAACGAAGAAAAAGTAATAACGGATTCAATTATTTCATTACTTCAATTGGATTATCCAAACTATGAAATTATAATTATAAATGACGGTTCAACAGACGGGACTAAAAATGTTGCCGAATCTCTTGTCGGTTACCAAAGAGGTAAATATAATGATATTAAAATTTCGTTAATCAGCAAACCGAACGGCGGAAAAGCTAAAGCTTTAAATGCGGGTATCAGATTATCTAAAGCCGAAATTATTCTTTGTATGGATGGAGATTCTCAATTATCTCCGGATTCTGTAAAATTAGCTATTCGTCATTTTGCTAACAGAGAAATTGGTGCGGTTGCAGGCAATGTTAAGGTTTTAAATCGCGGAAAATTATTTACCGATCTTCAAGCTCTTGAATATATTGAAGGATTAAACATGGCAAGGAGTGCTCAAAGCTATGTTAGGTTGGTAAATATTATTCCCGGTCCTATCGGATTTTTTAGGAGAAAAGCTATTGAAGAAGCCGGATTTTATTCAAGCGATACATTTGCGGAAGATGCAGATTTAACACTTAAGATTCTGGCAAACGGCTGGAAAATATATTATGAACCAAATTCTATTTCTTATACCGAAGCGCCGGCTAAATTACAACAACTGTTAAAACAAAGATACAGATGGACGCGCGGTATTCTCCAGTCTATTAGAAAACATAAAAAATTGATGTTTGATCCAAGTATTAACTTTGGAGATACATTTATACTTTGGACTATGTTTTATGAAGCATTAATTTGGCCGACCATGAATATAGCGGCAAATTTATTTTTTATAATAGCGGCTTTAGCTTTTGGTTTTTCAAATTTAATTTTTTTCTGGTGGGCAGGTTTAGCTTTGCTTGATCTAGTTACGGCATTATATTGTATTGCAGTTGAGAGGGAAGAGTACAGACTTGTGGGTTATTCAATAATATACAGAATGTTTTTTATTTTAATAATTGACATTTGTAAGGCAATGTCTACTATAGAAGAATTTCTTGGTATCAGAATGACTTGGGGAAAGCTGGAACGCGTTGGCACTGCCAAAGTATAAAATTATATTTAGCATATTAGAGAGGGACTAATGGAATTAATTCCGGTTTTATCAACAATCATCCTTGTTGCTACTATAAGCACATTTTTGCTGGCAATAGGTGCATATATCCTCTATAAAATTAGAGAGAGGAAAGGACAGGCTGCCGTAATAACTCAACCATCCGAAGTGAAAGCAGAATTGGTTACTCCGGCCGCTGAAAGACAAGCTGCAAGGTCAAGCAGATATGTTACAATACCAACTTTTAGTGAACCTAAAAAAACACCTTCATATCAACAGCCGGCTTTTGTGCAGAGAGAATCGGTAAAAGCACAAAGACCTATGCAGCCAAAGTTTACACCAAAGCCGCAGCCTTATACTGCATACAGGCCGCCATATTCGGTGACTTCCGAACAATCAGCCAGACAATTCGGAACGGTCGGTTATTCGTCTACGGGCTATCAATATTCGGGATATCCGCAGCGATCTGAAGAAGAAAAAAGAATTCGAGATTCGAAATTCTTAAAATATACTTCCGAAGGTTATGTACCGGCTAAAGAAGATAAAGATACCGGGGCATTAAAGTGGCGTTAAAATCTCGATATCGAGGTAGAATAAATCAACCGCTTATTATTATTTCTGGCCTGGTTTTGCTGGTCAGTTCCGTCTTTATTTATTTATTTATTCTCAGAGGTGTATACGGTAGAGTAGATACATCTCAGCTTATTCCTAATTCCAAATTCATTAAAAATATAATATACGGTAAAGAACCAACTATTGGTATTTTATATTCCCAGTATACAGAGAATATGCTGCCTCAAGGCAGTACATGGCTTAATGACAATATAAACACCTGGAAAAAACTGATTTCAATTGAAAATTATAAATTTAAAGTAATTGATGATTCAACCATTGAACTGGGAAATTTATATAAATATCAATTATTAATTTTACCCGGATCAAAATCTCTCAGCGATAAAGAGGTTATGCAGATAAAAAAATTCTTAATTAACGGGGGCAGTGTATTCGCAACCAGCGGCACCGCATCTTATTCTGATGACGGAAAATGGAGAGGGTGGGATTTCCTTACTCAAACATTCGGTTTAAAATTTACTAAAGAAATTTCTCCCGATGAATTTACAAAAATACATACATTAAGAGGCGGTCTTCCTATTACTGCAAATATTCCTGCGGGTTTTGCCTTGAGGGTGGCTACATGGGATAGGCCAATGGCTGTGGAAGTTCTTGATCCTAGAACTAAACAAGTTAGTTTCTGGTATAATTACAAATTACAGAAAGGTCTTACCAGGGAGCAGATTAAGAAAAGCGCCGGCATTGCTTACGGTTCCTATGGGAACGGGCGGTTTATTTGGATGGGCTTTGACATCAATTCTATTATTGGTGTTCAAGAAGATTATATTTATTTTGATAAGTTATTCAAAAATTGTATGGATTGGCTTTCATATAAACCGATTGCATTTATTAAAGACTGGCCGGGGGATTATAACGGTGCTGCCGTCTTGATCTCCGTACTTTCCAAAAATTTAGAGAATGAAAATAATTTATTATCAATCTTAAAATCTGAAAATGTTCAGGCAACTTTCTTTATAAGGCCTGCTGATGCTGAATTAAATAAAAATCTTGTTAAAACTCTTTCATATTACGGCAATATAGCTCCTATAATTAATGTGGGACATTTAAATTCGGTTAATGATACTTTAAATAAGCTTTATAATTTTAATTCTCAGTTGATGAAATTTAAAAGAGCTAAAAAAATTCTTAATTCATCATTAAATTCATCTGTTACAGGCTGCATGCCCTTTTACGGTATTTACGATAATAATACAGTTAGGTCCATGATAGAAAACGGGTACAAATATATATTTGCAGATTCTTTATCGGGAAGATCGGTACCTAAATCAATCATTTTTGGGGACAGTTTGATTGTCTCAATTCCTAAAACAGCTAGAGATGATTATGAGGTTATAAGAGACTTCGGATTAACAGATACAACCTATCAATATTATACTTATCAAGAAGATGAAGACAGAGTCCTTTTTGAAGGTGGTTTATATACTTTCGAGTTTCATTCCGATTACCAGTGCAAGCCCGAATATGTGAATGTAATTAAAAAAATTATTGGTGATCTTAAACAGAAAAATTTTTGGATTACAACTGCATCTAAAGTAGAAAAATGGTGGGCGAAAAGAAATTATATAGAAGTCAGAGTTAATCAGCGAGGAGAATATCGTATAGCATTAACTGTTTCAAATCCCGGAAAGCAAATTGTGAACGGGTTGGTTGTTCAAATTGATATGAATGAGCCTGTAAGGGATATTGTCTTAAGTACAGAACTTGTGGGAACGAAACCGGCTAAATATGTATATGATAAAAATGATAAGGTAATTTATGTTTATCTAAATGATCTTCAGCCGGATGAATCACGCACGTATTTTTTTGATTATAATAAATCGAATACCTAACGCTGAATATATAAAATGATGAGCTTTTAAAATCAAAAAAAATAAAAAGTTAAAGAAAATATATTATGGAATGATTCTTATAAATTTAATAATTGAAAAAAGATAATGAAAAAGATCGGATATAATAAAGGGGTAATTAGTTTTAGAGCAAAATAAAGAATAGTTTTTTGCCCTTTATTATTAACGTTTCTACAATTATTCTAATAATAAAGGGTATTTTTATTTTATGACAAGATGTTGAATTTTTATTATAATTCAATTTGAAGTTGATATAATTATTTAAAATAAAAGTAATTTTACCGATTTAGTTTGATAAAAAATATTCTCATTAAAATTGAAGCAATCAAATAAGATAAATAGTGCGTTATTTAACTCCTTAAACGGAGCAATCAAGAATCCTTTCTTTGTTTTGGATAGTAAGGGAAATATTCTATCCTTAAATAAAGAAGCCGAGTCGCTATTTTCGATTAAATCGGAAATAGAAAATATTTTTGACGTTTTTGATGAGCAGTCAAGTTCCGAGTTAAATAAAATATTTGAAAATTTGTATCTCAACAACAAGCCTATTGTTGAAAATATTACTCTCAGATTGATTAACCAGCAAGAACTCAATCTCCAAATTAATTTAAATTCTTATAGGGAAGAAAAAGAATATTTTATATTCTGTACTTTTACATATCAATATTACACTGCCGAGTCAAAAGGTACGACTGAATTCAAAGTAATAAAAGACATAAGCAGCGTTATCAGGTCGAACGATATTTTAGATATTATCGAGGATATTAAATCACTTTATCCCTTTACATTTATCGGGAAAGAAAAAATTCTTAAAAGAGCAAATGCTCTTGAAGAATTATTTTGGATTAAGGATAAAAAAGGTATTTATCTGCTGGTAAATGATAAGCTTGCGGAAGGATTCGGTTTAAAATCTTCACAGATAGAAGGAAAGCCGGTACAATCTTTTTTGCCCTCATATTTAATAGAGTTTTATAATTCAATTGAAAATTACCTCAAAGTTTCTATTAACAGTGTAATAATTGAAGGTATCCCGGTTTCAGGATTAAGTTCGTTGTTAGATTATCAAACAATTCAAATACCTTTAAGCGATTCGGAAAATAATGTTATTGCTGTAATTGGAATAGCACAAAAATCGGAAAGGCAGGATTTAAAACTTGAGGAAGAGAACTTAATTGATTCCGAAACTTTAGTAAATGGTTTTTTTAAACCTTTTGCGATAATTGATAAAAATGGAATTATTAGGCAAACTAATTCAGAATTTCGTAAATTATTTCCTAATGAATTTAATAATTTTATAGATATTCATTTTGCAAAGATACTTCCGTCTCATTTTTCTGAAAAGATACAACAATTTATTATTGATATAAGCGTTTCGGAAAAATTTGAATCTGAATTGAAGATAAATGATAAAAACTTTGTTATTCATTTAAACAAGATATTCGATAATGAAAATGAGATTAAAGGGATCTCAATATTACTGGAAGAAACACAAATTGAAGATAATCTTGAAAGAATAATTAATAGTAGAGGAAGAATGTTTGAAGTATTAATACAAAATAATCCCGAACCAATATTTATATACGATACTGAAAACTTAAGGTTCATCGAAGTGAATGAAGCTGCAGTGGAATTATACGGCTATCGTAAAGATGAATTCTTACAAATGGATTTAACCGACCTTTATACTCCGGAGGATATTCAAACTCTTTTAGATTCTTCAAACTTTAAAGGAAAAGAGGGTAAATTTACAGGCCCGTTCAAACATAAGAAAAAAGACGGATCTTATGTATATGTTGAAATTAGCAAGATAAGTTTTAAATATAAAGATAAAGACGCTCATTTTAATATAATTAAAGATGTTACCGAAAAACTTGAAGTAGAAAAGAATAATCAATTATTCCAAAGCGTATTTGATAATACCGATGAAATGCTTTTTGTAACGGATCATGCCGGCTTTATTAGCTACAGCAATAATTCGGTAAATAATATTTTGGGCTATTCTAAAAATGAAATTGAAAATACTTTATTTACGGCATTGTTCAATAATGAAGATAGGGGAAATATTAATTCATCAATTTTCCAATCAAAGATTAAAGAACCGGTAACTGTTTCATCGGAACTTAAACATAAGGACGGAAGTTTCATAAAAGCCGAAATAACAGCATTCCCTTTGCTTAATTATAAGGATGAATTAGAGTCTTTTAGTATAATTTGTAAAGTAGCCTCGCAAAAAGCCGAACCTGAAATTGTTTATGTGGAAAAGCCTGTTTCAAATATTCCGGTAGAACAATCTAACAAGGTTGAAGTAAAAGATACCGGGACATTAGATACAAAATTCCTTTCAACTCTTTTTCATGAATTATTAACACCTATAAATGTTATACTTGGTTTTGTCCAAGAACTAGTTGAAAGTATTGAACATTTAACGCCGGAACAAAAGGAAGCATCTGATTTTATTAATCAGAATCGCGAAAGACTTTTAACTATAATGAATTCCGTTGTTGAGTATACTAATATTCAACAAAATAATTTTGATTTGAAACCCCAAGAAATAGGAATTACTGAAATAATTGATCAACTGCAGACAGACTATGAAATAAACTCCGGTTCAAGAGAGGTTGAATTTGGCTATGGAAAAATTTCATCTTCCTTGAGGTTCGAATCCGATAAACACAAATTCCAGAATTTTGTTTTCCAATTAGTTAAGACAATTGCTAAAATAACTAAAGAAAAAAAGATTTACTTTTCTGCTTATTCAACGGATGAAAATACATTTACAGTTTCAGTTAGGGATAATTATTCATCAATATCAAAATATTTATATGATAATCTTGTCAATATATTTTTGGAGGATGATGAATCTAATTTAAAGAATATTGGCTTATCAAGGTTTACAGCTCGTTTGTTAAGATCATATTTGTTGCTTCTAAGCGGAAAATTTGAAAAGGTTGATTCACCGGCCGATAAAATTGACTGCAGCTTCATTTTCCCGATAAAGTTCATAATGCCGTCTATTGAAAAGGAGACAGTTAGTGAAACTGTTGAGGAGAGTGAAGAAAAAGTTGAATCGATGGAACAGCCCGAATTGAAAGAAGAAACAAAGGAACCCGAGCCGGCTGTTACTGAACCGAAGATAGAAGAAAAAATTGAATTCAGTCCTGCCGAAAAAGAAATAATTGAAGAAGAAGATTTAACCGATGTCGGGTATGAACAAATTAAATCATCCGAAAAATCTTTTGATCGAATAGATTTGAAAGCCCTTAATTGTCTTTATATTGAGGATCAGGTAGATTCTCAAATTCTTTTTAAAGTTCAGATGAAAGAACTAAAAGAAATTAAATTTGCAGTTAGTTTCGAAGAAGCGCTTCCGCTTCTAGACAGCTATCATTTTGATTTTATTGTAATGGACATAAATCTTCAGGGAGATTATAACGGTTTGGATGCTCTTAAAATTATTCATAAAATGCCCGGTTATGAAAACATTCCGGTTATAGCCGTAACTGCGTACGTTCTGCCGGGTGATAAAGAAAAATTTATTGCTACCGGTTTTAATGATTTTATTTCAAAACCGATATTTCGCGGAAAGATGGTTGATTCATTAGAGAGAATCTTTTTAATGCAGTATTAACAATTGAATTTTTACCATTCTCAATAAAACTATAATTATAATTCTTAATAAATTATATTTTACAAATTATTTAATATAAAGGCTGCAAACACAGTTTCTTTTCATCTCCTAATATTTCATCGAACATATTTATTAACGAACAATATAATTTGTCATATTTAAATAAACATTCCCGAAAAAATAATAAAAATTAATTCACAAAAATCCGTTCAAAAATTATAAATTATGCTTATATTCACACTTCAAAATTATCTGAATTGCGGATATAATTTATCTATTTAGAAACACAAACAATAATAAAGTCTAAATTTTCATGAATTATTTGAGAGAATTATTGTTTCTTTCCGTTGCAATTATTTTTTGTTTACAAACAGTAGTTGCTCAAACTTTACCGGAATACAAAATGAATGAGGTAGTTGTTACTGCCGGCAGAATCCCGGTTTCGTTTTCAGACCTTACGAGAAGCGTAATTGTAATTACTCCTGAAGAAATAAAAGAAGCTCCTGTTCACAGCGTTCAGGGTCTTCTTCAGTATGCAGCCGGAGTAGATTTGGAACAAAGAGGTGTAGACGGCGTTCAAAGCGATGTGAGTATTAGGGGAGGTTCGTTTGAAGAAACTCTTGTTTTAATAGACGGTGTTAGTGTTGATGATCCTCAAACCGGGCATCATAACTTGAATCTTCCTGTCTCATTAGATGATATTCAGAGAATAGAAATTCTTAAAGGACCGGGGTCAAGTATTTTTGGGGCTAATGCCTTCAGCGGAGTTATTAATATTATAACCAAGAAGGGAAGTGATAAAACTTTGTCGCTTCAAACAAGCAGCGGACAAAACGGTTATTATGACGGATCTGTGTACGGGGCGCTGCCGATAGGATTAATCAATAATCATATTTCATTTTCCAAACAAAAATCTAACGGCTTTATGCACAATACTAATTTTGACATAACAAACTTTTCTTATGGAGCTTCCGTAAACAACAGCAGCAGCCATGTTAATTTATTTTTCGGATACAACGATAAAAAATATGGTGCGAATAGTTTTTACTCAATATTGTTTCCAAACCAATGGGAACATACAACAACAAAGTTTTTAAATATCGGTGGAGAATTTGGAAACGATGCTTTTTCCATCTCTCCAAAAATTTATTGGCGCAGAAACGATGATAATTATTTATTGGATTATACGGATCCTTCATTTTATCAAAACATCCATCAAACAAATATTTACGGTGCGGAAGTTCAAACTTCTTTTAAAACCAGTCTAGGTACAACTTCCTTAGGCGGAGAATACAATACGGACAAAATAAAAAGTACAAATCTTGGTAATCATTCGCGCAATAAAAAAGGATTCTTTGCCGAACAAAAGATTTCACCGTTAAAAGATTTTACAATTATTGCCAATGCTTTTGCGTTTAATTACTCAACTATAGGATGGAAAGTATGGCCTGGAATTAACATCGGATACAACATTGTGAAAAATATCAGAGTTTACGGTTCAATTGGTAAAGCATTCAGAATACCTACCTATACCGAGCTTTATTATTCTTCACCTGCAAGTATTGGAAATCCCAACTTGAAATATGAAGAGACACTTAATTATGAAGTCGGTATAAATATTTTTCATTCCACTTTCAATGCAAATATAAGTTTGTTTAGAAAAGAAGGAACAAACTTAATAGATTGGGTAAGAAAAGACACAAGCGAGCCATGGACTGCTCAAAATATTGCCTCATTAAATACAAACGGATTTGAAATCGGTTTTAATTTTTATCCGGCACTGGTAATAAAAGATTTTCCAATTTATAAAACCGGAATTGATTACACATATTTAAATTCAAATAAATCCATAGGTAATCTGCAATCGCAGTATCTTCTTCAATATTTAAGGAACCAGCTTATTCTGAATGTTGAAAATAATTGGTGGTTTGGAATAGAACAAAGCTGGGATGTCCGCTACGAGGACCGTGTTACTTTCCAGGATTTCTTTCTTATAGATACTCAACTATATAAGAATTTTGATCAATTTAAATTATTTATTAAAGCAACAAATCTATTAAATAATTCTTACCAGGAAGTAAGCGGTGTACCTTTACCGGGAAGATGGATAACTGCAGGAATAAAATATAAAATTGGGTGAGTAATTTAAAAATCAGATTACTTAATAATTCAAGATTATCTATAACGAAATATACAGTCTCAGCCCGGAGGCCATTTCATTTGTCTGCCGCCCAGCAAATGCATATGAAGATGATAAACCTCTTGACCGGCATTACTTCCGCAGTTAAAAACGATTCTAAATCCGTCCTCATCAATTTTCATATCTCTTGCCAATTGATTTGCAGCGTCGAAAAGTTTTCCGAGTAAGTGCGCGTGAATTTTCCCATCAATGTCGGAAACTTTCGGTATTTCTATTTTAGGAATTATTAAGATATGAACCGGCGCCTGCGGATTTATATCACGGAAAGCAAGTACATCATCGGTTTCATAAACTATATCAGCAGGAATTTCTCTATTTATAATTTTTGAAAAAATAGTACTTCCCATAATTATTCTTCCTTTTCAATACCGTACTTTTTAATTTTATTATATAAGTGGCTTCTTTGAATTTCCAGTATTTCTGCTGTCTTACTAATATTCCAGTCATTTGCATTCAACTGTTTAACAATAAATGCTCTTTCTGCTTTTTCTTTAAATTCCTGGAATGAATTGCTATTATCGATTATATCGCCTATTGAAGTTTTATCCGGCGATAATAAAAATTCAATATCTTTCTTAGTAATAACTTTATTGTCGACTAAAATAATAATTCTTTCTACAGTATTGCGCAGTTCCCGGATATTGCCGCTCCAAGGCAATCCTTGAAAATATTTAACAGCATCTTCACTGAATTCTATCATAGGCTTTTTATGCTTATTTAAAATTTCCTTGGTAAAGTGTTCAACTAAAATCGGGATGTCATCTGTACGTTCTCTCAATGGAGGAATTTGAATAGGGATTACATTTAATCTGTGATAAAGATCTTCCCTAAAATTTCCTTTTTCAATTTCTTCTTTAAGATTTTTATTGGTTGCGGCAATAATTCTTACATCAATTTCTATTTTTTTTGCGCCGCCGACTCTTTCAATTTTATTATCTTCAATTGCTCTTAAAACTTTTGCCTGCGCCTGTAAACTCATATCCCCGATCTCATCTAAAAATATTGTTCCTTTATTGGCTAATTCAAATTTACCGATTCTCTGCTGAATAGCTCCCGTAAAAGATCCTTTTTCATGTCCAAATAATTCCGATTCAATTAATTCGTTTGGAATAGCCGCACAGTTAACTTCAACAAAAGCTTTGTCGTTTCTAGAACTTTTTTTATGTATTGCTTTAGCAACAAGTTCCTTGCCCGTTCCGTTTTCACCTGTAATTAATACTCTGGTTTCAATAGGTGCAACTCTTTCAATAATTTCCAGAATGTTGTTTATTGCTTTGCTGCTGCCAAGTATAACTTCTTCATTCTCTATGGATTTTTTTATCTCTTTGTTTTCAGTTATAAGATTTGACTGTCCGACAGCATTTCTTACGCTAATTAACAGTTTGTCTCTGTCGATTGGTTTTTCAATAAAATCGAAGGCGCCAAGTTTTGTGGCTTTTATGGCATTTTCAATGCTTCCGTGTGCAGATATTATGATGACCGAAACCGAAGAATTATTTTCTCTTATCTTCTTTAATACTTCGAATCCGTTCATCTCCGGCATTTGAATATCGAGCAGCAGACATGAAAAACTGCCGTTAAACAGTTTATTAATTCCTTCAACTGCACTGGTTGAGTAATTAACTTCATAATCCTCGTATTCAAGGATCATTTTGATGCTTTCGCAAATTTCTTTTTCGTCGTCTATAATTAATATTGATTTCATAGATGATATCTTAAATAAAATAATGTCCGAATCATCATTACCTGCGAGGGAAGAATAGTTTTGTCCTTTTTTAAAATTTCACCAAAAATATTTCCCAAGTAATTTGTTTCAATATCGCGCCAGTCAATTGCATTTTGAACTTCAAAATCTTGTTCAAATACTTCCACAAAATAACCAATAAGATCACCTAAATCAAAAATGTTAGAAGAATATTCTATGAATGCACTGCCGAAGAAATGTGCCAGTTTATCTTTATCGCCGTAATTGTTTTTAGGTGTATCGAAGAAAAGTCTTCTGGGAAGATTTTTATTTTTCTTTTTAAAAATATTTTCTTCAGCTGAAGTTAAATGATATACATAATCTATACCGATTAAAGGGAGCCGGATGTGCACTTTATTATACGGAATTACGGCAAAAGTCAAATCGAAAAGTGTGTTAGAATAATTATAGTTTTCAAATTTTACTGCTCGTAAATAAATTGTATCTACCAGCGCCAAATCATCGTTAGTTTGGTGAAGATTTTCAAAGTAATCAGAGGCAATAAATGCAGAAAGGTAATTGACGGCTTTCGATAAGTTACTTTGTTGTGCGGATATTTTTTGTGATACCAGTAAAATAACTGAAATTACTAATACTGAATTTTTGATTCTGCTTGAAGGTGGAGTCGGCATAATTATATTTGAATTACTCCAACATTAAACTTTTGAAATTAATAAATGAACTTAGTGATAAAGTTAAAAGTTTTTATTATTATTCTCAAATCAGATATAAAACCTCCAAAACAAGAAATTTGAGATAAAATTATGTACAAGATTCCTATGACTACCAAAATTATGATTTTGAATTGTATTTAGACAATTTTAAAGAAATGATTTCTGCAGCTTCATATTTAAACTATAATTTGAAGATACTTCAGCAGCAGATGTTTTTGTAATATCATTTGTTGAACGTTTTTACTTTTTATTATGAACTCAAAGATAAAGGACAACAGCGTATTTGGTAATAACCTTCTTTATATATTCTGTATCTGGCATAGGTCATTACTTTTCAGGCTAATTTTATCATCTTTATTAATGGAAGTAAATTATACTCCAGTATTCCCGTGCTAAAATAGAGACAATTTGGATTGAACTGTCCGCAAGGCAAATGATTGATATTTAATTGATGTTTTAATTCTCCTATTAGCTTTTCATACTTCCTCTGCTTTGATGTATATGGATTACACTTTGTACATCGACCTCATCTTTTTTCGATCCGTAATGCCTTAACCAATTTTCCATCGCATCACTTGTTGGTAAATTTATTTACTATAAAGGTTGCATAATTACCTCCTTTTTCTTTTTTCACCCGTCTCATGATTTTTATTTTGCGAAGACAATATTTATTTAACCTATTAACTGAGGCTTTTTTATTTATCTATATCGGAAGATTTATTTTTGAACCGGTTCAATAATTGACTTTTATCATTACTATTTCCATTTTAGCTATCAAATTATTTTTAAGATTGATTATTAAAATGCTGAAAATAATTTTTAAGAAAAGTTTTTTAATTATGGAAATATTTTAAATAAAATAAAGGGCCGGATTATGTCAATAAATACATATGCAGTAAAGTCAGGAATTTTTTCACGTTTGCAAATAAAAGAGACTGTATTGATACTAGCTCTTTCAATATTAATACCGTTTTTAATTCATTTATTTCCGGCATATAACGGAGTACCGATTGGCGCCATTGTTCTAGCGATGTTTTTTGCTCCTTATATTGCAATAAGATATTTTAATTTTCATGTAGGAATAATTGCGGCACTTTTGGCGCCGATATTAAATTATTTTGTTACCGGGCATCCGGCTACCGGTCTTATCCCGTTAATGACACTTCAATTAGCATTGTTTGTTATTTCATCTAGGTTGCTAAATGAAGTAAAAGTGTTTAAATATATGAATACATTGTTTGCTTATATTATAACTATTGCAGTTTCTGCTTTGGTATTATTAATATTTCCTGGCCTTATGTCTGCTGCAACAGTAGGAAGCTATTTTGAATCTGCTTTCATCACCGGTTTCCCCGGAATACTTTTACTAGTTCTTGTAAATGTCGCCCTGGTTCAGTTTGATAAAAGGTCCAACTAAGAAAATTAAATGCTGGATTTATCGTTTAATGAAATAAGAGAGAAAGTTACAAAATTATCTCTTCCTCAATTTGATCTTATAGTTGGAATTGGCACCGGAGGCGTAGTACCTGCAAGTTTGATTGCGTATAAAACGGGAATAGAACTGCGGATTATAAAAATAAATTACAGGGATGAAAAAAATAATCCGCAGTATGATGAACCGGTTATACTTAGTAATATTGATAATAAAATATCAAATAAAAAAATACTTCTTATAGATGATGTTGCGGTAACGGGAAAAACACTTGAGACTGCAAAATCTATTCTGCAAGGGAACATAATTGAAACACTCGTTTTCAAAGGTAATGCGGATTACGTTTTGTTTCCGAAAATTAATACATGTGTAAATTGGCCCTGGAGAATCAAATGGAATGACTAATAACCTTTTTTACCCTGCCCGCAAAATAAAATATTGTTTAATACTTATAATTTTTAGTCTTGTAATTATAGTTCCTTATAATAACTTATATTCTCAACCATCAAAAAAAGATTCGGTTAAAACTTATAATCTTGGAGAGGTTGTTGTTACTGGAACAAGATATAAAAACAATGTAAATAAAATTCCTGCCAGTATAACTATTATAAATCAAAAGGAAATTAACCAGGCGAACGACATAAACATTCTGCCGGTTTTGGGCACAAAAGTGCCGGGATTGTTCATTGATTCAAAAAACATTGCTGGTAACGGCGTAGCACAAGCAGCCGGAGGAATATTAACAATTCGCGGTATCGGGGGAAATCCTAATTCAAATGTACTAGTTTTAATTGACGGGCAGCCGCAGTTTATGGGTTTGTTCGGACACCCGATTGTGGACGCACTTAATTCTTCGGATATTCAAAAAGTTGAAATTATCCGCGGAGCGAGTTCTGTTTTATACGGAACCAATGCTTTGGGCGGTGCAATAAATATTATTACAAAACAGCCTGTGTTAAATAAATTAAGTCTAAATTTCTCTTCGCAATACGGCAGTTATCAAACTTCCGGTCTTAAAGGCTCCGGCGGATACAGAAATAAATTACTCGGGTTTTTTGCCTCGGTTAATAATTTAAATACTAACGGTTTTCGTTCTGATGCAGAGGACGGATTTCATACAACTGCAGGTTATTTGAAATTATTTCTTACTCCCAAGGGCAATTTTCGTTTTACTGCCGACGGTGATTTAAGCAATTCAAAATTTTATGATCCTGGAACAATTTATAAACCGACAAAAAATAATTATTACAAATATCTTCGTTCAAGAGGTTCATTTTCAATATTAAATAATTTTGAAAGAGTAGGGGGCGGATTAAGATTTTTTTACAGCTACGGCGATCATAACTTTTTTAACGGGTGGCATTCTACCGATGAGATGAAAGGAATTACCTTTTATCAGAACGTAAAATATTATAAGAAAAATGTTTTTACATTTGGCATGGATTATAAAAATTATGGCGGAAAAGCGACTCAGCCAGGCTTGCCTGCAGTTGTAGCAAAAGGTTTGAGTGTATATCATTCCGCTAACGATGCTGCAGTATACGGATTACTAAATTATTCTTTATTAGAGCCGTTAAATTTAGTAGCCGGAATAAGGTATACAAAAAATAATTTATTCGGTCATGATATTTCGCCGGATTTCGGCCTTACGTATGCATTAAATAAAACAGCAACAATAAAAGCATCTGTCAGCAAGGCATTCCGGAGCCCTACAATAAATGAGCTTTATTTATTCCCTGTAGCAAATTCAAGTTTAAAACCTGAACATGTATGGAATTATGAAGTAAGCTACAACCGGATATTATTAAATAACTATTTGGATTTTAGTATTACCGCATTTTACGATAAAGGTGATAATTTAATTGTTGCAGCTTCTCCGTTTAACACTAACACAAATGCCGGAAAATTTATACATAAAGGCATAGAACTTTCGGGAGATTATTTTGTAACTGCTAATTTTAATTTTTCTATAAATTATTCATTTCTAAATTGCGATACGCCGACTTTATATGCACCTAAACATAGAGTAAATCTGCAGCTTAATTACAGCTCCAAAAAACTTGATGTTTATGCAAACTTACAGCAGGTATCCGGTTTGTATACAAGTCTTCAAGATTCCGATGCTGAAAATTATTTTTTACTAGACGCTAATCTTAATTATTCCGTAACCAACTTCTTTGATATTTTCGTAAAGGGCGGAAACCTCTTAAACAAAAATTACCAAATAGATTTTGGTTATCCTCTTCCCGATAGAAATGTTACGATTGGATTGAAACTGCATTATTAATATTTATATTGTTTGTTTTATGGGTGCGAAATTTTCGCCTCATACCTTTTATATGTTAGTACTCTATGTTTGTATAACCCCAACATTAAACTTTGGCATATCCGGGTTGTTGTCGGCGACTTCAATAGCCATGGAAATATATTCTCTTGTTAATGCAGGATCAATTATCTCATCAATCCATAATCTTGCTGCGGCATAATAAGGAGTGCTGCTTTCTTCATATGAGTGCGTTATTTCATCCAGCAGCTTTTTTTTATCGTCTTCGCTGAATTCCTTCCCGCTTTTTTCTACTTGTTTTAATTTAATATCAAGCAAAACACTGCTTGCCTGTGAGCCTCCCATTACCGCAATTTTCGCGTTCGGATAAGCAAATATAAATCTCGGGTCGTAAGCTTTGCCGCACATTGCATAATTACCTGCACCAAAACTATTACCCACGATAATTGTAATTTTAGGTACAACAGAATTAGCAACTGCATTAACCATTTTTGCGCCGTCTTTGATTATACCTCCATGTTCTGCTCGGCTGCCAACCATAAATCCTGTTACATCCTGTAAAAATATTAATGGGATTTTTCTTTGATTACAATTCATTATAAATCTTGAAGCTTTATCTGCACTATCGGAATAAATAACTCCTCCAACCTGCATTTCACCTGTTTCTGTTTTAGAAATGCTTCTCTGATTTGCTACAATTCCAACTGCCCATCCGTCAATTCTGGCATAAGCAGTTATAACAGTTTTACCATATCCGGCTTTGTATTCATCTATTTCAGAGTTATCTACAATTCTTGCAATTAAATCATACATATCATACGGTTTCAAAGGATCTTCCGGCAGTATTCCATAAATTTCTTTTGGTGAAAACAATGGCTGCCTGCTTTCAATTCTACTAAAACCTGCTTTCAGATTTATACCGAATTTTCCGGTTAATTTTACAATTTGAGCTAAACACTCTTCATCGTTTTTCATAATATAATCCGTAACACCGGAAATGTTGGATTGAACTTTTGCACCTCCCAAACTTTCATTGTCTATTATTTCACCGATGGCAGCCCTCACCAAATGAGCACCTGCTAAAAACACAGAGCCTTCTCCTTCAACAATTAATGCTTCGTCGCTCATAATAGGCAGGTAAGCACCGCCGGCAACGCATGGGCCCATAATAGCTGAGATCTGGGGAATACCCATAGAAGACATTACGGCATTATTTCTAAATATTCTTCCAAAATGTTCTTTATCCGGGAAAATTTCATCTTGCAGCGGGAGAAATACTCCGGCACTATCTACTAAGTAAATAATCGGTAATTTATTTTCCATTGCAATTTCCTGGGCACGCAAATTCTTTTTTGCGGTAATAGGGAACCAGGCTCCGGCTTTAACCGTAGCATCGTTTGCTACAATTACATGGAATTTATTGTTTATTTTTCCTATTCCGTAAATAGTTCCCGAAGAAGGAGCTCCGCCGTATTCATCATACATTCCGAAAGCCGCAAAAGTGCTTAATTCATAAAAATCTTTTTCGCTGTCAACAAGTTTACTAATTCGTTCGCGTGCAGTTAATTTCCCCTTTGCTTTATGTTTTTCAATTGCTTTTTTACCGCCGCCTAATTTTATCTTATCTTTTTCAGCATTTAATTTTCTAAGAATATTTTTATAATAATCTTCTCTTTGCAGATAAGTTGAATTTTCCTTTAAAGAATATCCTATTTGGGTCATATTTATATAACGAATATTTAAGAATTAAAAAAAATAAAACGTTTATTCTATCTATTCAAATTAGTCTTCTAATAATTCTCTGGCTATAACGATTCTTTGAATTTCAGATGTACCTTCGCCTATGGTTAAAAGCTTAACGTCACGATAAAATTTTTCCACGGGGTAATCTTTAATGAATCCGTAACCACCGAGTATTTGTACTGCCTCGCTAGCGGCTTTTTCCGCAATCTCACTTGCATACAATTTTGCCATCGCAGCTTCCTTTTTATTAGGCAAACCTTTATCCTTCATATTAGCAGCACGATAAGTTAATAATCTTGCCGCTTCAATGCCGGTTAGCATATCGGATAATTTAAACTGAATGGCCTGGAACTCGCTTAATTCTTTTCCGAACTGTTTTCTTTCTTTGCTGTATTTTAATGCAGAATCCAGTGCACCTTGAGCCAATCCTACGCTTAGTGAGGCAATTGAAATTCTACCGCCCTCCAGGATTTGCATTGCCTGTATGAATCCTTCACCTTCTTTGCCGATTAAATTTTTAGCGGGAACTTTACAATTGTCAAATGCAAGCTGGGTAGTATCGCAGGCTCTCATCCCAAGCTTATTTTCTTTTTTACCGGCTATAAAACCTTCCATTCCTTTTTCAAGTATAAAAGCAGAAATTCCTTTTTTACGTTTTGCTTTATCGGTTATAGCCATAACTACGGCAGTTTCTCCAACCGTACCATGCGTAATAAAATTTTTGCTGCCGTTTAATATATAATAATCACCTTTTTTCTCAGCGGTAGATTTTAAACCCGCAGCATCACTTCCGGAGGATGGTTCTGTTAAACCCCATGCGCCGATTTTTTTACCTGAAGCGAGATCCGGGAGATATTTTTCTCTCTGCTCTTCATTACCGAATCTGTATATATGATTAGTGCATAAACCGTTATGTGCTGCTACCGAAAGTGCAATCGAAGGATCAACTTTTGCGAGTTCTTCAATAATAATTGCAAATTCCTGATATCCAAGCCCGGCACCTCCGTATTTTTCAGGAATTACAATTCCAAGGAATCCTAGGTTACCAAGCTGTTTGAGAATTTCAGTAGGGAATTTTTGTGACTCATCGTATTCCATAACAATGGGCCGGATATTTTTTTCAGCAAAGTCACGAATGGTATCACGAATGATTAATTGATTTTCATTCAGTTCACATAAGAATGGGCTTTCCATAACTTCCATTGGATTTCCTTTCAATATTTTTAAAAATAATACCCGGTTTGTTGCCGGTACAATCCAAGTGCAATAAAAGATTTTTTGAATCTTAATTGCCGAAAAATTTTTATCTTAAAACATAAATTAAAGCTGATTCTTAAAATTTTCTATAATTTCTTCTGCGATGTGATATGGAGAAAGATTTCCAAGAATTATTTTTTCCAGAGAAGAGTTAAGGGAATTTTTTCCCGCTTCACTCCATAATTTTTTTCTTATATTATCCTCCACAATTTCCTTAATTCTAATTTTGGCTCTTTGTTCTCTGCCCTTTAAGAATTTACCGGTATTATTAAGAAATTCGCTGTGCCGCTTTATCTCTTCGGCTAACTCACTAATACCTTTATTTTCGATTGCAATAGTATTTACATTATTGGGTATCCATGAATTTTCATCGTGATCTCTCATCATTAAAATTGTTTTTACTGCAGTTACAGCCTGTTGAGCACCGGGCCTGTCGCTTTTGTTAATCACAAAAAAATCTGCAATTTCCATTAATCCGGCTTTCATAGCTTGCACGGCATCTCCTGATTCGGGAACAAGTACAACTATTGTAGTATCGGACGCTTGTGCAATATCCAGTTCAGATTGACCAACACCTACGGTTTCCATTATAATATAATCATAACCGGCGACATCTAAAATATCAGCGGCATCATTTGCTTTTTTACTTAAACCGCCGAGGCTGCCTCGTGTAGCCATGCTTCTTATAAAAACTCCTTCATCCTGGCCGATTTCATTCATTCGAATTCTATCGCCCAATAAGGCTCCTCCGGTAAACGGGCTGGTTGGATCTACAGCTATAATTCCTACCTTTTTATTCCGGCTTCTGTAAAATTTTGTTAACTGATTTGTGATGGTACTTTTACCTGCACCGGGAGGTCCTGTTATTCCTATGCGATAAGCATTACCGACTCTGCCGTACACTTTTTTTAATAATTCAATCGCCATTGAATTATCAGATTCAACAATAGAAATAGAACGTGCAACGGTTCTTCTATCGTTGCTAAATATTTTTTCTATAAATGAATTTTCGAGCATAATTAATTTCCGATAATGTATCCTTCGTAAATTACTTTTGTCGCTGCATTATTCCATCTTCAATATGAAGAAGAATAGTTTGAGTGTTTTATTCATACAGGCTTTTAACCCTCACCTCCAACCCCTCTCCCATTGGGAGAGGGGAGAGACAATATTATTTTTACGAATTCAATTCATTCCTAATGGTTAATAATACTTTATTTAGATTATTTTCAATTTCATAATTTCTGAAACGCATTATTTTTATTCCTAATGAATTAAGTATTTTAGTCCTATGTTCGTCTTCCTTAAGTTTATATTGGTGAATAGCTCCATCTAGTTCTATACCTAATTTATTTTCATAGCAATAAAAATCTAAAATGAAAAACGATTCTTTACATTCTATATCGTGAAATATAGGGTGTTGTCTGCGAAATTTCTTATTTAATAATTTTTCATTTCGTATTGCTTGCCATAATATCTTTTCAGTCCTAGTTTGATTTTTTCTTAATTCTCTGCAAAATATCTTTGCTATATTCTGTAATTCTATTTTTTTATTTAAACTCATATTTGTCCCTGTATGATTCCTTCTCCCTTAGGGAGAAGGTTAGGATGAGGGTTTTATTTAGCAAAAAAATTTCAATACACACTCAGAATTAGATAATCACCTATTAAAATATTTAAAAAATTCAACCGTCTTTTGCAATCCTTCTTCCAATTTGGTAGAAGGTTTCCATCCAAATTTTTTAAATAATTTTTCAGAAGTTATTACACTGCGCATTTGTTCACCTGGTGCAGCCGGTCCATGCTTTTCATTTTGTCCGTTGCCGACAATATTATTTAACAAATTAAATATTTCATTAACATTAGTTTCTTTTGCAGTTCCGACATTATAAACGTCGTTACTTTCATCATCAAATGCTAAAAGATTTGCTTTTACAACATCACCTACATATACATAGTCCCGAGTCTGCATTCCGGTTCCGTTAATAATAGGCTGCTCTTTTTTTAATAATTTGTTTGTAAAAATTGCAACCACGCCGGCTTCGCCCGCAGAGTTTTGTCTTGGCCCGTAAATGTTTGCATAACGTAAAATACTGTAATTCAAATTATATTGTACATGGTAAAAATATAAATATTTTTCAACCGTTAGCTTGGATATTCCATAAGGTGAAAGGGGAGAAGCAGGATGCTTTTCATCCGCCGGAAAGTAATTCTGTTCGCCGTAAACAGCTCCTCCTGTAGAAGCAAACATAAATTTTTTTACCCCGGTTTTCACACAATTTTGAAGAAGATTAATTGTCCCCAGTATATTTGTATTCGCATCAAAAGCAGGATCCGCCACTGAACGTCTTACATCCATCTGGGCTGCATGATGATTTACAACATCGAACTTTTCTATCTCGAATAATTTATCCAATTCCAAATCGCAAATATCGGCTTTTATAAATTTTGCTTTCGGATTTATATTTCTCTCAAAACCGGTAAGTAAATTATCAAGTACAATTACTTCGTGTCCATTTTGTATAAATGCGTCCGTAATATGAGATGCAATAAAACCGGCGCCGCCAGTTACTAGTATTTTCAAGTATTTTTCTCCTTATATAGATTGTTTTTATAAATATATTTTTTAACTTTTTCAGGGACAAGAAAATCTATAGGCAAATTATCTGCTACTCTTTTTCTTATTTCACTTGAGCTGATTTCAATAATAGGTGTTTCAACAAATTCTACTGAGTTGTAATATTTATCTTTTCCTTTTGGTTCAATAGATGTTTCCCTTTTTAAAACTACAACTTTTGCAGTTTTTAAAATTGAATCCGGTTCTTTCCAATTTTTAAAATCAATTATGTTATCAAGACCGATAATTAATTCTATATTTTTATAAATTTCTTTCATCTTTATTAAAGTATCAATAGTATATGATATATTTCCTCTTTTTATTTCGATATCGGAACAATCAAAAAAGGGAATATCTTCTACAGAAAGCCGGACCATTTTTAACCTATGTACTGCTTCTGCCGTTTGATTATTTGTTTTAAAAGGTGAAATTAAAGCAGGGACGAAAATTATTTTATCGAGTTTACGGATTTCCCGAACCGCTTGTGCCGTTATCAAATGACCTAAATGTATCGGATCAAAAGTTCCTCCCAGAATTCCAACAGCTTTCACTTTAATAAATCCTTGTACTCTATAAATAAATTTGTAAATTTTTCATGCATAACAGGGCTGCAATATGAAAGACTTTCTTTCTTAGATAGTTCAAAATATAAATTCTTAAAGTCATCTATATTGTTTATAACCATAAAATTACCCAAAACATGAACAAAATATTCATGCTTGTTTACCATAGCCAGGAGGTTGTCATAGTTGCAATTATTCCAGTCTATATTAAAAAATAAGTCATGATTAAATGAGTTAAAACCTATAAATGCAGCTTTATTATTATTAGTTCTTCCGATAACCACTGCTTCATCGTCAATAGACAGAAGATTTAAAGCCCGCTGAATATCAGCTTGACTCATTCCTATAGAATTAGAAAATATTAATAAGTTTTTAGCGCTTTTTCCAAAGTGCTTATCGGCAAGTGTCCTAAGAATACCGGATTGATTTTCAGTATTGAAAAATATTAAATCTTTCTGCAATTCATTAAAATCGACTGGTAAAAACTCTTTATCACGTTCATCAAAGCAATAAAATATATGGTTACTATTTAAATATGAAGTTAAAATCTCCTTATGATTTAAAGTAAGAGCGGAATACAAATGACAAGAATTGTTCCTACTAAAAGATTCAAACTGAGGTACAGCATCTCTATTAAATTGAGGTGAAATAGCGATTAGGTAAATGGAGGAATACTGTTTCATAAATTTAGTTTAATGATTTTGAGCAAGTAAGTTATGAATGAAAGCCCTATAATATTCAACATCCTTTTTATAAAATTCTTTACTTGAGCCGGAAGAATTTTTTAATTCCATTTTTCTAAATGCTAAAGTAGTTGCAGCCCTAATATATAATTTCCTGATGCTTTCATCAACCCAGCCGAGCTTATTTCTTTTGCCCGAATTTAAATATTCCAAATGATCAATAGGTATTGTCCCCTCAACAGCTTCTTCCATCAATTCATTATAAATAATCTTTCTTTCATTTGAAACGGCAACCGAAAATACAATAATAAAAATTAGTACGGTAAAAATCATAAAAGCAAAACCGAGAATGGTAGTAACCTGAAAACTTACGCTGAAATTCCATGCAAAATGAATAAACATAGCAATTGACAATCCCACAACAGGAAAGATGATTTTATAAAAGAAATTTTTAAATTTTGCGTATCCTAAAAATGCTCCGAAGGTTGCAGTTGCAACACAATGCATTACACCGGAAAATAGAGTTCTTATTGTAACTATTGTAAGCCATGCGGCTGGTGTGGTTCCGAAGGCTATAAAATAAAGAAAATTTTCCGTCATTCCGAAGCCTAAACCGATTGCTCCGCCGTAAACTATACCATCGGTCATATTATCAAATTTTTTATTAGCGAATGTAATCACAAGGAACATGCCTTTTGTAATTTCTTCAACGACAGGCGCTATAAATATTGTTTCCACATGATTCAGCTGAACTTTGTCATGAATAAATAGTGAAAAGACAAAAGTGATAATACTGCTTCCGATTATAGCAAAAAATATTGCACCCAAAGCGCCCCATAAATAATTTTGCAAAACAAATCCGAACGGTTCTCTGTCGTATCTGTCGAACTTCCAGATAATGAATAAATATATCCCCATCGGTATTATGGCAGCTAAAGCAGAAGCGATATACAACATTAACTCAGTTTTTCATATTTATTAAAAAAATTTTAATCTTAATTAATGTTAAAACGAATTTCAAATTCAGTATGTAATAAAGAAAATATGGTGACTGGATTAAAATTTAAACCTTTTAATTATTCTTCCTTTATCCAGGAAATCAATTCCTTAAAAGACGGCCGTTTACCGTAGGATAGCACACCAATACGAAATATTTTTGCTGCAATAGTTACGAACAGATATGTGGAAATAATCATTATAACCGATGACGTAATAATATCAATTACCGGGACATTACCAATATTGAATCTCAGTATCATAATCGACGGAATTGTAAACGGGATATAGGATAGAATTTGAACAAAAACAGATCCTTGATTTTCAATTGCAGGTATTGTGAGGACAATCGGCAAAACAAGTATGAGACTAAGATAGCTTGTGATTTGTTGTGCTTCCTGTTCAGTAGTAACAATTGAACCGATACCTACAAAAATAGATGTATAAAAAATAAATCCTAAAGCAAAGTAAATAAGTATAGCTATAATATTACTAAATACCTGCGCAGGAATTACATTTAAAACAACAAGGACTAATCCTATAAAAGTCCATATTAAAACCTGGATAATGCCGAGAGAACTCAATCCGATAACTTTACCGGTTAATAGCTCATCAGGCGAACAACTGGAAACCAGAATCTCTATTAATCTATTTGATTTTTCTTCAACTAAGCTTCTTATAAGCATACCACCGGAAGATAAAATCATCATCATCAATAAAATTATATAAATGAAAGAAGTAAAAAATAGGACTAAAAATTGAGACTTAACCCCACCGTCTTCTTTATCTATTTCCACATTTTTAATATCTACAATTGACGAAATAATTTTCATCCTTTGATGGCTCATACCTTCTTTTGATAAAGCCAAATTAATTCTAGCTTCATTAAATGCATCATCAAGTGCATTTAAATCATACGTAATATCGGAACTTTTATGTCTAAACTCGGCTTCTACCGAGTCGGTACCGCCGGAAGTTATAAGCAGATATCCTTCAATTTTTCCTGTGAGTGTGTATGCATCTGCAGTTCTGATGATTTTAGGTAATTTCTTTTCTTTTCCGGCTAAGTTGATTAATAAATATTTGGGCTGTTCATTTTGGACTTTATACTTTGCCAGAGCATTGTTTAGCGAATGAAAAAATAATCCCGATGTATCAACAATTCCTATTGCTTGTGTTGATGAATTTTGCTGGTTTGTTAAAATAGCCGGGGTAACTGCAAATGCTATTATTATAGCAGGTGTTAATATCAAGGATATTATAAAAGTTTTAGTTTTAACTTTTTCTAAAAACTCCCACTTTGCAACAATTAAAGCTTTTTTCATTAGCCCTGTTTAGCACTTTGTTTAATTACATCAATAAAAATTTTGTTTAGTGTCGGTTCTATAACTGAAAAATGCGTAACCTTAATTTTATCAACAATGTCTCTTAAAAATTCATAAGGCTGCAATTTATCTTCCAATTGAATTTCAGCATAATTGCTGTAATTATCAATATGGATTATGTAGGGCAGACTATTCAAAATTGAACCATTGCCCTGGTATTCTACTTTAACATGGTTACCGCCGAAATCCTTTTTAATCTGAGACAAGCTGCCGCTGCAAACTTCTTTTCCTTCGTTTAGTAATAGAATATCCGTACATAATTTTTCAGCTGTTTCCATTTGATGAGTGGAAAGCATAATTACTTTACCCGAGTTTACAAAACCCAAAAGCATTTCTTTAACAAGCTGCTGATTAATCGGATCAAATCCGCTAAATGGTTCATCTAAAATTAATAACCTCGGATTATGAATTACTGCCGTAATAAATTGAACTTTTTGCTGGTTGCCTTTTGATAATTCTTCGATTTTTTTTGATTTGTAATCTACAATCCCCAGTTTCCTTAACCATAAAACAGCTTCCTCTTCGGCTTTCTTCTTACTCATTTTTTTAAGTTCTGCAAAGTATAAAATAACATCTATCACTTTGCTTTTCTTATATAATCCGCGCTCTTCGGGCAAATATCCTATAATATTAAAAAATTCGTGGGTAATCGATTTATCATCAAAAAGAATTTTGCCTGATGTGGGTTTTATAATATTTAATACTGTTCTTATTGTAGTGGTTTTGCCTGCACCGTTTGGTCCTAGTAAGCCGAAAATTTTGCCAGGACTAATTTTAAATGAAATATTATCGACTGCAGTAACATCTTTGAATAATTTTGTGAGGTTTTCAACAAGAAGCATGAAAGGAAAATCCTTTATTTAATATTGTTATAGTAAAACCATGTAAATAAAAATTATTTTGTGCTTCAATATAAAAAAAACTTGATGATAAATTCTTATGTTAATACTACTTTTAAAATTATCTTTATTCGCTATTTTATAATGAAATCATATTATAATAACTAGGCAGAAAACTCATTTTTTTAAAAAATTTAAGCTATAACTAATTTGACTATCTTTAAAAGTATATCTATATTTTAGCTTGTTTTTTGCCTCTTTTTGAGAAAATGCGATGAATATTAAGATTTCAAATCTTAGTGACGGCATTCATAATTATAAATTTGATGAAGATGTAAACGGCTTAGGTTTAGATGAGCCTTTTGTAAAAAATTTACATGTAAATGTTCAGCTGAATAAATCGCATAATCAAATTATTTTAGATGCAGAACTATCTGTCGATGCTAATTTAAGTTGCGATAGGTGTAATAAAAATTTTAACTCCGTATTAACAAATTCATATAGAATGGTATATTTGTTCAATATGGAAGCGGATGACAGTCAATCGATTAATTTAACTTATTTGAATTTAGATTCGGATAAAATAAATATTGACAATGATGTTCGGGATTATGCGTTGCTGTCTATTCCTATGAAAAAGTTATGTAAGGAAGATTGCAAGGGTTTATGTCCGAAATGCGGTAAAAATTTAAACGAAGGAAGCTGTAATTGTCTGAAATCTAACATAGACGATAGATGGCTGCCTTTACAGGAATTAAAAAATAAAATAAATAATAACTAAAAAAGAAGAGAAAAATAATGCCAAATCCTAAGCGTAAATGGTCTAAAAGCAGAAGAGATAAACGAAGGACACATTATAAAGCAACAGTCCCGGCTTTGGGTACATGTTCAAACTGCGGTGAAATAAAATTAACCCATCGCGCCTGCCCTTCTTGCGGCTACTATAATGAACGTTCGATGTTTTTACCTAAAAGCTAATATATAAATTTTATCCTTTTAATGTACAATTCTGATTTTAACAAATCTAAATGCAGAATAGTTGTTGATGCTATGGGGGGTGATTTCGCCCCTCAAAATGCCGTAGTGGGTGCAATCCAAGCTGCACAAGAAAATAAAAAAATAGATTTGTACTTAGCAGGTAAAGAAGATCAAATCCTTAAAACAATATCCTCCAATAATTTAACTTTTAGTAAAGATAAAATATTAAATGCTGACGATGTTATTGAAATGAATGATTCACCTGCCAATGCACTTAAGACAAAACAGCGTTCCTCGATAGTAATTGGCGCAAAAGCTTTAAAAGATAATATCGCCGATGCGTTTGTTAGTGCCGGAAATACCGGAGCAGTTGCAGCAGCCGGGACATTATTTGTCGGTAGATTATCCGGAGTTGAAAGACCGACAATTGGAGCTACAATCCCAAATATATCCGGAATTACCACTCTTTTTGATGTCGGTGCTTTTGTGGATGCAAAACCGCAGCATTTATTAGGCTATGCAATACTTGCAAATGTATATGTAAAAGAAATTTTTGGAATTAGTAATCCGACAATAGGTTTACTTTCTGTGGGTGAAGAAAATGAAAAAGGGAATAAGCTGACAAAAGAAGCTTTTGAATTGTTGTCTAAATCCAATCTAAATTTTTATGGAAATGTTGAAGGAAGAGATATTTTGACAGGAAAGGTTAATATTGTAATTTGCGATGGTTTTGTCGGAAATATCCTTTTAAAATTTGGTGAATCATTCGTAAAGATTATGAGACCATTGTTAAAGAAAACAGCTGATGAAAGCCTTTTTAATAAAATAAAAATTGCTATCTCGAGAAATGCCATTAGAAAAACTTTCAAAGTATTTGATCCGAACGAATACGGAGGAATTCCGCTGCTTGGCGTTAAGGGAATTATTATCATAGGGCATGGATCAGCTTCAATATTAGGAATTAAAAATATGGTATTAAGGGCAAACGAGATGTATGAAAAAAATCTCGTGTCTAAGTTAGAAATATCTATAAGCCAGTATTCAAAAATTAATTAGGATTGTAATGAAAGATAAAAGGTACAACGCAATTATTACGGGGGTTGGAATGTATGTCCCTGATAAGATATATGATAATGAATATTTTGAAAAAATAGTTGATACCAGCGATGAATGGATAAGGACAAGGACAGGAATCCGGGAAAGAAGAATACTTGAAGAAGGCGGCACAAGTGTTTTAGCCACAAAAGCTGCTGAAGATTTATTAAAATCTAAAAATATGTCGGCTGAAGAAATCGACTGTATTATTGTAGCTACCGTTACCCCTGATATGTTTTTCCCTGCAACTGCTTGTCTGGTTCAGGAAAATTTAGGTGCTAAAAATGCATGGGGATTTGATCTCTCCGCCGCATGTTCAGGCTTCCTATTTGCTTTTCAAACCGGATGTTCTTTCGTTGAAAGCGGCAGATATAATAAAGTGATGGTAATCGGTGCTGATAAAATGAGTTCAATAGTTGACTATAAAGATAGAAACAACTGTATTTTATTCGGAGATGCAGGTGCTGCAGTTTTAATAGAACCTTCCGAAGATAAAAACTTCGGCTTAAAGGATTCCTTGCTGCACTGCGACGGCTCGGGCAAGGATGCGCTGCATATGAAGGGAGGGGGAAGTCTTAATCCTCCGACACATGAAACTGTTGATAATAATATGCATGTCCTTTTCCAGGACGGCAAAGCGGTATTCAAAGTTGCAGTTAAAGGGATGGCGGATATTTCCTACGAAGTGATGAAGAAAAATAATTTAACTTCCGATGATATTGCCTACTTGGTACCTCATCAAGCAAATTTAAGAATAATAGATGCTACAGCTGAACGAATGGGGATAGATCGAAGTAAAGTTATGATAAATATTGATAAATACGGTAATACAACAGCGGCAACAATTCCTTTATGTTTGGTTGAATATTATAGGGATGGAAGACTAAAAAAAGGAGACAAAATTATTTTAGCCGCATTTGGTGCCGGGTACACATGGGGTGCGATCTATGTTGTTTGGAGCATGGAATAATTAGAAATATTTATAACAAAGAAATAATGTAATGTCTAAAAAAGCTTTTTTATTTCCAGGTCAAGGCTCTCAATATGTAGGAATGGCTAAAGATTTGTTTGACAATTCTATAGAAGCCAAAGAAATGATTAAAACCGCTGATGAAGCATTGGGAATTAATCTTTCTTATATTTTATTTAATGGTCCGGAAGAGCAATTAAGGCAAACAGAATTTACACAACCCGGAATTTTTTTACACAGTATAATTCTGGCAAGTATTATCAGAACTCTTCAGCCGGATGCTGCGGCAGGTCATTCTTTGGGTGAATATTCGGCTTTGGTAGCTGCCGGTTCAATTCAGTTTTATAACGCCGTAAAATTGGTTAGAGCCAGAGGAAAAGCAATGCAGCAGGCCGGTATTGATAATCCCGGTACAATGGCTGCTGTTGTAGGCTTAGATCCGGATAAAGTAGAAGAAAGTTGTAACGAAGCTTCTTCAGTTGGAATAGTTCAATGTGCAAATTTTAATTCACCTGGCCAAATTGTAATTTCCGGTTCGGTAAACGGTGTAAAAAAGGCTATGGAAATTTGTAAATCCAAAGGTGCAAAATTAGTAAAAGAATTAACTGTAAGCGGAGCTTTTCATTCTCCTTTAATGAACTCGGCAAAAGAAGAATTATTAAAAGAGTTGAATAATACCGACATTTATGATGCAAGATTTCCGGTATATGCAAATGTAACAGCTGAAGCTGTAACTAATAAGGAAGAAATAAAAAAATTATTGTATGAACAGGTTACTTCTCCTGTTAAATGGGAACAAACAATAAAAAAATTAGCGGGTGACGGAGTTACTGAATTTTATGAAATTGGCCCCGGGAAAGTACTTCAGGGTTTAGTAAAAAGAATAACACCGGATATCAAATGTATTAATATCGATAAATACAGTGATGTGGAGAAATATTTATAATGGAGCAAAAATTTACCAAGGAAATTAATGGAATTAAAATAGACCCAAAAATATTTACATTCGGCTTTAGCTGTAAATGCAACGGCGAATGCTGTTATTATGGAGTTTATACCGATTTAAAAGAACATGATTTGATTTTATCGATTAAAGATGAAGTAATCTCTTTAATGGATGAAAGTCAAACTAAAGATATTAGTAAATGGTTTGAACCGCCTGAAGAAGATGAGGATTTTGAATCCGGTGTAGCGGTTGGAACTGAATTGTTTAATGACAAATGTGTATTTTTAGATAAAAATGGCTTATGCACTCTTCAGAAGTTAGCCAATAAGGAAGGCGTTCACAAATGGAAATATAAACCGATATATTGTGTCTTATTTCCATTTACAATATATGAAGGTGCATTAACTATTGATGATGATCATATAAATAGATTAAAAACCTGCAATAAATTTCCATCAATGCATACTACAATATTTGAAGCGTGCAAAGAAGAATTAAGATACTTTTTAGGTGAAGAAGGTTTTGCTGAGTTGGAAGAATATAGAGACGAGTTCTTAAATAAAATAAAATTAGGAGAGACAATAAATGTCAAAGAATAAAAGAGCGATTGTTACCGGCGGTTCGCGCGGAATAGGTCGTGCAATTGTTAAGGAATTGGCATCCGAAATTTGCAGCGGTATACTTTTTTCGGATATTGCTTTTGTTAATGATGATGTTGAGGGATGTGCCGAGGAACTTGAGAAAGAAATCGGTTTAAGCGATGTAAAAATTTACGGCTTCAAAGCCGATGCAACTTCCTTTGAACAAGCGCAAGCAACTATTGATGAAGCAATTAAAAAATTAGGCGGTGTGGATATTCTTATTAATAATGCCGGAATTACTCGCGATAACCTTTTACTTAGAATGAGTGAAAAAGATTTTGACGATGTAATCTCAACTAATCTTAAAAGTGTATTCAATTATACAAAAGCAGTTATAAAACCCATGATTCAGCAGCGGTACGGTAAGATTGTAAATATAACTTCCGTTGTAGGTTTAATTGGAAATGCAGGGCAAGCAAACTACTCGGCATCTAAAGCCGGTGTAATAGGATTTACAAAATCTATGGCAAGGGAGCTTGCTTCAAGAAATGTAAATGTAAATGCAGTGGCTCCAGGATTTATTGAAACTCATATGACTGCAAAGCTGGATGAAAAACAAAGAGAACAGCTTTTAAGTACTGTGCCGATGCATAGAATGGGTAAACCTGAAGACATTGCAAAAGTTATCAGCTTTTTATGCAGCCCGCGTGCAGATTATGTTACCGGACAGGTAATTGCCATAGACGGCGGGATGACGATGTAATTCATTTATTTACAGAAACTATCGATTATGTTCGTTTATAATTAAAAAATATTTTGTACATTTAACTATATAAAAACAAAAATAGGAGAAATAATATGGACGTTGAAGCCAAAGTTAAAGAAATCATTATCGACAAATTAGGTGTCGAAGAATCTCAAATTACACCTGAAGCATCATTTACAAATGATTTGGGTGCCGATTCTCTGGACATTGTTGAACTTGTCATGGGCTTCGAAAGTGCATTTCAGATTTCTATTCCCGATGAAGATGCCGAAAAAATAGGTACGGTGGGGGACGCTGTTAAATATTTAAAAGAAAAGTTAGCATAAGTAAATGAAGTCGGGAAAATTTTTTTTCTCGACTTGATATTTCAAGCTGACTACATTGCCTCTTATGTTATCCGCTTGATCTATATTTATTTATATTTCATGGAGTGAAATATGAAAAAGAGGAGAGTAGTAGTTACCGGACTCGGTGCTGTTAGCCCTATTGGTAATAACGTTCATGAGTTATGGAACGGCTTACTTGAAGGGAAAAACGGTATTGATTTAATTACAAAATTTGATGCTTCGAATTTCGATACGAAATTTGCTGCTGAAGTAAAAAATTTTGATGCGGAAAAATATCTGGATAAAAAATCAATTAAAAGAATGGATCCTTTTACCCAGTATGCATTGGTAACTGCTGAAATGGCTCTTGAAGATGCAAAACTAAATTTTGATAAAGTTGACAAAGACCGGTTCGGCGTTATTTTTGGCAGCGGTATCGGGGGAATGATTACTAATCAGCAGCAGCATTTCAATTATTACGAGACGAAAAATCCCCGTCAAATAAGTCCATATTTCGTTACAATGATGATTTCAGATATTGCAGCGGGACAAATCTCCATTAAATATGGATTGAAAGGACCTAATTATGCTACTACCTCTGCATGTGCAACTTCTTCACATGCTATTGCCGATGCATTTATTTTAATCCAGAGAGGAAGTGCCGATCTTATGATCAGCGGCGGATCCGAAGCTGCCATTACTGAAATGGCTATCGGCGGCTTTAATGCGATGAAGGCTCTTTCCAGATGGAACGACAGGTATAAAGAGGCCTCACGTCCTTTCGATAAAGATCGTAATGGGTTTGTAATGGGCGAAGGAGCAGGAACTATTATATTGGAGGAATATGAACACGCTGTTAATAGAGGTGCTAATATTTATTGTGAAATGGCAGGCATAGGTTTAACTGCGGATGCATACCATATTACCGCACCTGCACCGGGAGGTGAAGGAGCCGTACGTTCTATGAAAGAAGCAATCAGAGATGCTGAAATATCTGTAAACGATATTGATTATATTAATGCTCACGGAACATCAACTCCTTATAATGATATTAATGAAACTAATGCGATTAAAACTGTCTTCAAAGATCATGCATATAAAATGGTAATCAGTTCCACTAAATCAATGACCGGGCATTTACTTGGAGCAGCAGGTGGTATTGAATCGATAGCTACTATTTTGAGTATAAAGAATGATGTTGCTCCACCAACAATTAATTTAACTAATCCTGATCCGGAGTGCGATCTAAATTACAGCCCTCTTAAATCTACAAAGAAGACTATCCGTTATGCTATAAACAATACATTTGGTTTCGGCGGACATAATGCATCTATTTTGTTTAAAAAATTTGAGGATTAGTCTTGGGTAAGTTGTTATCTTGGCTTCTTGAAAAACTAAAACAGAGGGAAGAAAAAAATACTTCTAAATATATTTCGAAGCTGTTAACTCCTCAGAAATTTGGCGAGCTTGAAGAACTAATTGGATTCAACATTAAAAATCGGTCTTATTTTATCCAGGCTTTAATGCATCGTTCCTTCCTTGAACAAAATACTGAATTTAAAGTATCAAATGAAAGACTTGAATTCTTAGGAGATTCTGTACTTAGTCTTACGGTAGCAGAATATTTATTTGAAATGTTTCCGGAAAAGGATGAAGGATTCTTAACTAAAGTTCGAGCAAAATTGGTCAATAGGATCGCATTAGCCGATGCCGCTGAAGAAATTAATCTATTGGATTTTTTATTGGTAAGCAAGAATTTGTCTAACAACTTTAAGAACGGTTCCAGAACCGTAATCGCTGATGCACTGGAGGCTTTGATAGGCGCTATTTATCTGGATAACGGTCTTACTGCAGCAAAAGAATTTATAGAAAAAGTAATAATAGATCCGAACTCCAAAGATGGAGAATATTTGATTGATGAGAATTTCAAAAGCCAGCTTTTAGAATATGCACAAGGTAATCATATGGATAATCCGATTTATACGGTTGTAAAGGAAGAAGGACCGCAGCATAATCGAATTTTTACAATTAAGGTTTCCATACATGATGTTGAATATGGCAGAGGAAAAGGAAGAAATAAAAAGTCCGCCGAACAAAGTGCAGCTCATGCAGCTCTTCAAAAGATTTTAAATGAAGAAAGCGAACAGCATTTGTAAATTTTAACAAGCATTATCTCCCGCAAAATATTTCACTGTCTCGTCATTTATAATTCAACTTTTTCAATTTTTATTATTTTATTGTCTATTCCATTGTGAGAGGCATTTTTTAGTAATCATACTTTAGTTATTTTTAATTATTAGATTTTTTAAATATTATTTCCAGTGAGTAAAAATTATATGAAGATACTAAACCACCCGGATCAATTTCTGAACAGGCATATCGGTCCAAATAAAGAAGAAATTACAGAAATGCTTCAAGTTGTTGGGGCTAATTCTTTAGAAGAATTAATAAAAGTAACAATTCCATCTAAAATAAAATTAAAAAGCGAATTAAAATTAGAAGAAGCTTTAAGTGAATATAAATTTATAGAAAAGTTAAAAAGCATTGCTAGAAAAAATAAAATTTTCAAATCATATATCGGAATGGGTTATTATCCTACTATATTACCAACGGTTATTCAGCGAAATATTCTGGAAAATCCCGGCTGGTATACACAATATACGCCTTATCAAGCCGAAATATCTCAAGGGAGATTGGAAGCGCTTATCAATTTTCAAACAATGGTTATAGACTTGACGGGAATGCCAATTGCAAATGCATCCTTACTTGATGAAGGCACTGCCGCAGCAGAAGCTATGTCTATGCTGTATTCGCTAAGAAAAACTGAAAAAGAAAGCGCAAATGTTTTTTTTGTTTCCAAGGAATGTTTTCCCCAAACAATTGAAGTTTTAAAAACACGTGCAAATCCTTTGGGAATTGATCTTTTAATAGGAGACCATAAAACCCTTGAATTGAATGATAAAATATTCGGATTATTGCTCCAATATCCGGCCGAATCGGGAGAAATTTATGATTACAGAAGTTTAATTGATAATGCGCATCAAAACGATATTCATGTAGTTGTAGCTGCTGATTTATTAAGCTTAACATTATTAACTCCGCCCGGCGAATTCGGCGCAGATGTGGTTGTTGGAAGTACCCAAAGATTTGGTATTCCAATGGGTTACGGGGGACCACATGCCGCCTATTATGCAACCAAAGATGAATTTAAAAGACACATACCGGGAAGAATCATTGGGATTTCTATTGATTCGAATGGAAATCCTGCCTATAGAATGGCCCTTCAAACTAGAGAACAGCATATTAGACGTGAAAAAGCAACTAGTAATATATGTACCTCACAAGTTCTTTTAGCAATTATAGCAGGCATGTATGCAGTTTATCACGGACCTGAGAACTTAAAGGGAATAGCTGAACGAATTCATTTACTGGCAAAACTTTTAGATAATGAATTAAGTTTGCTGGGTTATAAACAGTTAAATAAAAATTATTTCGATACATTAAAATTATCTTTTGACGAGTCAACAAAAGGAAATTTGAATAAGATTAAAGAAGCGGCAATTAAAAAAGAAATTAATTTCAGATATTTTGAAGAAAACTTTATCGGCATATCTATAAATGAAACAACTGATTATGGTGATATTGTAGAAATACTGTCGATCTTTTCAGATGCTGCAAACAAAAAATTAGACTATTCTGAAATTCAAAAAACAGCAGAGCAAATAAAAATAGATTATCCGGAAAATTTATTAAGAAGAAGTTCTTATCTGCAGCACCCTGTTTTCAACTCCCATCATTCTGAAACTGAAATGTTGAGGTATTTAAAAAGTTTGGAAAACAAAGACCTGTCTTTAACCCACTCTATGATACCTTTAGGTTCTTGTACCATGAAATTAAATGCAACAACCGAAATGTTTGGGATCAGCTGGCCGGAGTTTAGTAAACTTCATCCGTTTGCTCCGTTAAATCAAGCTGAAGGTTATGCTGAATTATTTAATGAACTCGAAAAAGATCTGCGGGAAATAACCGGATTTGCAGCTATTTCTCTTCAGCCTAATTCAGGTGCTCAGGGAGAATATTCCGGATTAATGGTAATAAGAGAATATCATAAAAGCAGAAATGAAAATCATAGGAATATTGTACTTATTCCATCATCAGCTCATGGAACTAATCCGGCAAGTGCAGTAATGGCAGGAATGAACGTAGTAGTTGTAAATTGCGATAATAACGGTAATGTCGATTTGAACGATCTAAAGAAAAAGGCGGAGTTAAATAAGAAAAATCTTGCCGCTCTAATGATAACCTATCCTTCAACGCATGGTGTTTTCGAAGAAGAGATAAAAGAAATTTGTGAAGTAATTCATGCAAACGGCGGACAAGTTTATATGGATGGGGCTAATTTGAATGCTCAGGTAGGACTGACAAATCCTGCCGAAATCGGTGCGGATGTTTGTCATCTTAATCTTCATAAAACATTTTGTATACCTCATGGAGGAGGCGGACCGGGCATGGGACCGATAGGCGTTGCTTCACATTTAACTGAATTTTTACCCGGCCACATATTGGTAAATCTAAATCATAAAAAAGGAATAACTGCAGTTGCATCTGCTCCGTGGGGAAGTGCCAACATATTAGTTATATCCTATGCATATATTAAATTGATGGGAAGCGAAGGTCTAAAAAATGCTTCAATAATTTCTATATTGAATGCGAATTATATAAAATCAAAATTAGAACCTTATTATAAAGTACTTTATACAGGAAAAAATAAAAGAGTAGCTCACGAATTGATTTTTGATATGAGGGACTTTAAAACTTCCGCTCAAATAGAGGTTGAAGATATTGCAAAAAGATTAATGGATTACGGTTTTCATGCTCCGACTGTTTCATTCCCTGTTCCCGGTACTTTGATGGTTGAGCCGACGGAAAGTGAATCTAAAATAGAGCTTGATCGATTTTGCGATGCATTAATTTCAATTCGTGAAGAGATTAAGGAAATTGAAACCGGCAGCGCTGATACGAAAGATAATGTATTAAAAAATTCTCCGCATACAGCGCAATCGGTTATATCCGATAGCTGGAAACATGTTTATTCGCGCGAGAAAGCTGCTTATCCCGCCAAATGTACCCGAACGAATAAGTTTTGGCCGGCTGTAGGAAGAATAAACAATGCATATGGAGATCGTAACTTAGTGTGCAGTTGTAATCCTATAACAGATTACATCCAAGAATCGGTTTAGTAATTAAAATTATTGAGGCAGATAAAATTATTTTTAAGATTTTTTCTGCCTTTTGTTTATTTCAAAATTTAAATCCCTGGGAGAAATTCTCTGTTTAGTTCTATATACAATCTTTTCATTTCAATATTATTCATATTTTGTATTACAGTAAATTTATTTGCACAAGAAAGTGATTCGCTTTCTTATTCAGGCAGCAGTCCGGTTAGAATTGATTCAATTGAAGTTACCGGAAATAAAATTACAAAAGAGGATGTAATTCTTAGAGAGCTTACTTTTAGCATCGGTGATACTGTTACAAAAAGCATATTAAATTATAATAAGAATAGAATTTATAGTTTAAACCTATTCACTAAAGTAGAATTAAAAGTAAAAAGACTTTATTCCAAAAACATTTTAATTATTTCCGTAGAAGAAAGCTGGTATATTTACCCCATACCGTTTATTGAATTACAAGACAGGGATTTAACAAAAATATCATATGGTTTGGATTTCTTGCTGCGCAACTTTCGCGGAGAAAATGAATCAATAAGAATTAGAGCCGGTTTCGGATATGATCCGACCATTCTTCTTTATTACGAACATCCCTATTTGTTTAGAAAACAAAATATTTATTTCAGCGGAGAAGTCTTTTATCAGAATGCACTAAATAAGAGTAATATTGCTGAACACATTTATGGCGGCGATTTTAAACAAAAGTTTATCGGGGGATATTTAGATTTTGGAAATAGATTTAATATTTATAATAAAATCGATTTGCAATTAGGTTATTATTATATAGAAACTCCGCAATATTTTCCGGGTATCTCTGCTTCGGGTCATAGAATTGATCATCAGTTTACAATTGGATTAAGTTATGCTTATGACACCAGAGATTTAGCACAATTCCCGAGTATAGGTACTTATGCATTTTCAATGATTCAATTTAAAGGTTTAGGGATTGACGGTATAAATTATCAAGTAATTAATTTTGATTTAAGAGAATACTTTAAAATATTAAAAGAGCTTAGGATTAAAGGGAGAATTACAAGCAGGCTTACTTACGGTAAACTTGTTCCGTATTATGATTACTCATTTATCGGCTATCAGGAAAGAATTAGAGGACATTATAATCAAATAGAAGAAGGAAACGATTATTATATAGGATCGGTGGAATTAAACTATCCTGTTATTAAAGATATGAATGTTAATTTGAATTTCGTGCCGATTATTCCGAATTCACTATTATCGTATCGCTTCGCATTTTACCTGGAATTATTTATGGATTCTGGTACTGCATTGATGAAAAACCAGCGATTAGATTTTAATAATTTTAAATCCGGTTATGGCGGCGGATTAATTTTTCTTATCTTGCCGTATAATATTTTAAGAATTGAATATGCTTTGGGGCAGCAAAAACATTCGGAATGGATCTTAGGTCTTGGATTATCTTTCTAACATTGAATTGTATTACACTCCACCTTCGTTTCGCGATGGAAACAATATTAAAATTGAAGGGGAAGAGTGTAGTCATATCGCAAAAGTAATGCGGCATTCTGTTAATGATTTAATACATATTACCGATGGTATAGGACATATTTTTGAGTGTAAAATTGAAAATATATTAAAAGATCATTTAGATTTAGCAATTGAAAAAGTTCATGAATACGAAAACAAATTTCATAATATAACCTTTTGCATCCCTAAATTAAAAAATCCGGAACGATTCGAATTTGCTTTAGAAAAATCTACTGAACTCGGAATAACTAATTTTATTATATTTGAATCTATTAGGACAATATCAAAGGCAAATAAAATTGAAAGATGGAATAAAATTTTACTCTCTGCAATGAAACAGTCATTAAGGAGCTATTTACCCCAAATCTCATTATTAAGCTCTTTTAGCGATCTGATTGCCGCCGAGGGAGAAAAAATCATTTTTGAACAGAATACCGAGGCCGTTTTTAAAAGTGAATTGATAAATCCTTCAAAAAAATATTTATTTATTTTTGGTCCGGAGGGCGGACTATCGGAAGATGAAATTAAAATTATTAATAAAGATAACGTATACAAATTAGCCGGGAATCGTTTAAGAACGGAAACTGCAGTTTTAAAATGTGCTTCAATCTTAACTATAATATAATGTAAAAATTATTCTCCGTTTATTGTAATTTTATTCTGTTGTGATGCAATGTCCTTTAAATAATGTACAATTAATTTATGATTTATAAAATTTTCATAATCATTATTTTCTCGCTCTATTTTGTTGCATGCAGCAGCGTACCCCGATTTACCAATAATAATGATAATAGCAAAAGAGGGAATGAAAGAATTAAGGAATCGGAAAATGAAAATTCAAATTCTTCATTAAAAACATATTACGGCATGGCATCTTATTATGCAGAAAAATACAATGGTATTCGTACTGCAAGCGGTGAGATTTATAATATGAATGCTTTAACTGCTGCAAGTAACGACTTGCCGTTTGGTACAATTGTTAGAGTAACAAATTTAAATAATCAAAAGAGTGCTGTTTTAAGAATTAATGATAGAGGACCATTTGCAAAAAACAGAATTATTGATGTTTCCAAAAAGGCAGCAGAAAATTTGGATATGATTTTGCCTGGTACAGCTAAGGTAAAAATAGAGGTCTTAAAGTGGGGCAAATAAGTGTTTAATGAGCAGTGAAATTTAATTTTGCAGATTATAATAATTTCTGATAATTAAGAATAGTTATGCTTTGTAGATCGTAATAAATTAATAACCAGTAAAATAACAGCAATAATAAGGACTACATGTATTAGTCCCCCTAAAGATATTTTTAATATAACTCCTACAAGCCACAATAAAAACAACAAAGAAATAACCACCCAAAGCATTCCCGTTCCTTCTGAAAATAATTTCTTATTGAAAAATAGAATAATTTAGATATCTTTTAGTGAATATTATCACACAATACGATTAATTGAATTAATTTTGAGTGTATAATTATTGTCCTCGATAATAAGTTTTTGATTTTAAAAAAGATCAAAACACCTTTGATACTTTTAATTAAACCTTGAAGATATGGCGGCGAAAGACTTTATAAGGGTAATTTATAATTAACTGATTTTGGTTTGTTAAATTTTGTTGAATTATTAAAAAGTTCGTACAGAAATAGACTTAAAACAGGTATGTATTCCAAGACAAGTACCCATGTATATTCCTGCCATGTTCCATGTAATTGATAGTGCAAAACTGTAAATGAAGTTAAACTTATCAAGCCGGCAAAAAGTATTCCGCTCCATCTGGTAATAAAAGGTAAAAGAATTACAAGCCAGCAGACATACCACGGATGAACAATCGGAGAGAATATCAAAAGAAGAAATATTGATAGATAAATTTTATCAACAAGTTTTTTCTTGCTAAATATTACCTGCAAATAAGCTGCTGTTAAGAGAATTCCGCAAATTATCCTTGTGGTTTGATTATTATGAATAAATGAATCGAGAATATCAAAGATAATACCGTTAAAAGTCCAGTTTTCCGTAAAAGTTATTAGAGATTGAAATGGGGCTCCGGTAAATATATATGGAAGATACAGTAAAAAGCATATGGAAAGAGGAATGAATATAGTTTTTAATTTTTCAGTTAGATTATTCACATTTAGAAAAAAAATAGGGACAAGCAATATGCCTACAGGTTTAATACAAATCGATAATCCGAGAAAAATATAGCTTAAAATATTTTTTTTATCCAGATAAAAGTAAATTGCGAAAACTATCAAAGTTAATCCGAAACCGTCAACATGAGCATCTATGAGAAATTGAAAGATGGGCAACGGGCATAAAATATATATCAAAATATTTTTTTGCGGTAGTTTCAATTTTCTCAGAATTAAATAAATGCCATAAATTGTCAGAATATCGAAAATGAATAAAAATAACTTTAATCCTAAAAGATTTTCTCCGCTTATTAAATAACTTAAGTAAAATAAATTCTCTCCTAATGGCGGGTAAATTGTTTTCATTGCCGGATAATTAACCTTTCTAGGCAAGTCTAATGTATGCAGGTTGATTAATGCTTTATCAGATGGAGCATACTTATAAGGATTAATTCCATAAGCTTGCACTTTACCGTCCCAGATATACCGGTAATAATCATCTGAACCTACCGGATGCATAAATAAAAGAGCAATCTTTAATACTATACTTAAACCTATTATCCGGATTATATATTTGGTGGGAATATTATATTTTATTATTAGACTAAACAGAAGAATAAAGATTAAAGATGTGGCAATAAATACTATAGTATAGGTAATAATAATTTTTATTTTAAGTATTGCAAAAAGTAAAAAAAGAATAAAAATAGTAGCTGATGATATTATAAAAATGAATTTTTGAACTTTTTGCATCAGACTAGGTCCGAATGTTAAAATTATAATAATTAAAGGCTATATATTACCGAAAACTATTAGGATTATCCTAAATCACTTTTTTTTAGTGAATGATTTTTAGCATAATAAATTAATAGTAAAATTTACAGATTGATAGTTAATTTTAATATAAATACAAAAAATTATAAAATATTATAATAAGTTCTGAGTAATAGTAATTGATTTTTTAATACTAAAATTACATAGATGAAATTATTGAAAAAAAATAATAATTGCGAAAATTATTCGCATTATTTCTGCTTTTCATCCTTGGAATAATATTTACCAAATAGCTCTAATCTTAAATAAGTGTTGATTAAAATTCTATCTTGTAAAATATTTTAAAAAATGAAAATTAGATTTTTTATAAAATAAGATGATCTTTAATAATCTTGCCTTTAATAACGGATATTTTTACCTGACTATTTATTATACCAGGCAATACATTGAAATAACCAGGTATACAAAATAAAGTATTTTTTTAATAATGTTATAAATATAAAGGAATTGCTCGTTTATTTTATTTGGCATGATTTTATATAATCTTTAAATTGAAAAATTAGGTAATCAACTAATTGCCACACTTAATGAATGCGGTAAACACGTTTTGATATAATAAATTAAGAAGAAAGGAAAACTATGAAAAATCTTGGTAAGGTATTTTTAACGTTTATTCTTTTAACCGGCCTTTCGGTATTTGTAAAAGCTCAGCCGGCTAGTCCTACAAATTTGACTGCAACGCAGAGTAAATGGGATGAATATATGTCAGTCAAACTTAATTGGCAGCCAAATATCTACAGGGACATGGACTATTATTTTAATGTATATAGAAAAACAGGAGGGATTTCGGATACAGGTACTTTTGTAAAAATGTATACACATATTCACATGAATTTCTGGTTTGATAAATATGTTCAATGAGGTGAAACATATTCATACTACGTTACGGCAGAAAATGATTCCGGTGAAAGTACTCCTTCCGATACTGCTGTTGTATCAATAGACTCATCTCTAGTAAAAGGCGTCATTTCAGGTACCGTAATGGATAATTCTACTAATGCAGCCATTGTTAATGCAAAGGTCGCTTTTATTCCGGTGTTCGGGTGGGATTTAACCTTTGTAAAAACGGATAGTATGGGCAATTTTAGTGCAAATCTTTTACCCGGTACTTATTTAATTTACTCTAATGCATCAGGATATTACCCGGAATTTTATAATAATGTTAGAAACATTTTTCATGCAACAAAAGTTCAATTGAATTCGGGGGATAGTCTTTCATTTGCCATCACTTTACAAAAAAAGATTGTGCCGGTACAACACATGTTATCCGGAACTGTTACAGATACGGCAGGAAATCCATTAAAAGCATGGATTGAGGTTTATAATGTGGCATTTAATACCTATCACTGGAGATATCATCATGGGGTAACAGACAGCGCAGGACATTATTCGGTTAATGTTAGAGCCGGAGATACGGTCGTTGTTTTTGCACATCCGTTTAATCATAATTATATTCCACAATTTTATAATGACAAAAGTAACTTCATGGACGCAGATAGAATCGCAATTTCATCGGATACTAGTGGAATAAATTTTATGCTGAATCATAAGCCTGTTTATAATAACGGAATAAGCGGTGTTGTAAAGAATGACAGCAGTATGGGAGTTAATGCATTAATCTTTGCAATTCGGTTAAATGATAGACATGATGGTCATAAGAGATATTCTGCGGTTACCGATTCTTTAGGTAATTATTCGTTTACACATATGTATCCCGGCAGTTATATTTTATTGGCAGTTCCTGAAAGAAATTATGAACCCACATTCTTTAGATACGACGGAACACAGACTTTAAGATGGAAAGATGCCGATTCTGTTGTTGTAAATTCATCGGGGATTGTTTCAGGAATTAATTTTACGGTTGCAGCTGATACGGATTCCGGAGCTGATATGGTTAGCGGTACTATTCGTGATAATTCGGGAAATCCGGTTTGCGGAGCTTTTGTTTTTGCTGTAGATAATAACCAGCAAATATCAGCTTATGGTATTTCCGACGCAAATGGAAATTATACTATAGCCGGTCTTGTTCCTGGAAGTTATAGTATCGGTACGGATAAATATGGATATACATCAGACCAAACAAGTAATGTTTCTTTAGACTATAACGGTAATTATACAAGCAGTGCTTCATTTACTTTATCGCCGGTTGATGTAACTTCTATTAATACGGCGGGCACAACTGTTACAAATTATCAATTGTATCAAAATTACCCGAATCCGTTTAATCCTACTACTGTAATTAAGTTCAGCGTTCCTGTTGCCAGCCGAGTATCTTTGAAGGTTTATAATGTTCTAGGAAGCGAAGTTGCAACTTTGGTCAACGGTGAAAAACCTGAAGGTAATTATAGCGTGACATTTAACGGAAGCAATTTAGCCAGCGGAATATATTTCTATCAATTAAAAGCTGGTAATTTTATTCAGACAAAGAAACTAGTTCTGATGAAGTAATTATTGTAAAGAAACTAAGATAAATTAGAGCCGTCAAGTTTGGCGGCTCTTTTTATTAAATGAAAAACTTAATTCTTATTTTGTATAAATATTCTTTCTAATTTAGATATTACTCACCGTAAAGTTATTTTCATATCTATATAAACTTAAATTTTTATTAAATTTCACTTCTATTTTTAATTTATAAATTGAAATTAAGGAAAATAAAATGATAGTTATCCTGCGACCTGATGTGGATGAAAATTCAAGTGAGTTCAAAAAGACCTGGGAATATTTAAATGAATTAGAAAATATTAGAATTCAAAAACATATTGTTGAAGGTAAATTTCAACGGTTAACTGAAATTTATCTATTTGGAGATACCGCAGCTTTGAATAAAGAAGCTATAGAATCCCTTCCAGGCGTTGAAAGAGTTGTAAGGGTATCTCAAGAGTATAGAATTATGGGCAGGCATAAAGACAGTAAAAGAACTATAGGTTTTGACTATAATGGTGTCCGTTTTGATCAAGACAGTTTAAATATTTTTGCCGGATTATGTGCAGTGGACAATAAAGTACATGTTGAGCAAATGATGAAAGCATTAAATGAAAATGGACAAACATGTACCCGGATGGGTGCATATAAACCCAGAACGAATCCGTATTCTTTTCAAGGTCACGGCAAAAATTGTTTACCTTACGTATTTGAATTAGCAGGTAAATATTCAATTAAAATTATTGCAATGGAAGTAACACATGAAAACCATATCAAAGAAATAAATGAAGCGTTGGAACAAACAGGAAATCCAACGGGAGTGATGCTCCAAATCGGCACCCGCAATACTCAGAACTTTGAACTTTTAAAATCTATCGGCAGGCAGAAAAAATATCCGGTTCTTTTAAAAAGAGGTTTTGGAATTACATTGAATGAATCCTTAAATGCTGCAGAATATTTGGCCAGTGAAGGAAATGCAAAAGTTGTTTTTTGTTTGAGGGGAATGAAAACTTCATTTTCAGAACCGCATAGAAATTTAGTAGATTTTAGTTTAGTTCCGGCTATTAAAAGATTAACGAGGATGCCTGTTTGCATTGATCCGTCACATTCAGTCGGCTCGCGTGATTCATCGCCCGATGGAATTCTTGATATCTTTCATGCAACTGCTCAAGGAGTTATTTCCGGAGCAAATATGATTCTAGTTGATTTTCACCCGGAACCGTTAAAGGCTTTAGTAGATGGTCCCCAAGCTTTACTACTAAAGGAATTGCCGAAATTTCTTGAAGATGTAAAAATTGCCCGTGAAGCTTATATAAAAAGAAGAAATTTATTTAAAAGTTCAAAAATTTCAAAATAATATGATTTTATTAGAATTTTTTTTGAAATTTGAAACCATTAAACAAAGTCTACATCATATATTAAAATAATTCTATATTTTTTCCCACTAAATAGGTGAAAAATGAAAACCATTAAAAATATTCTGCCTGTCTTAATTTCGGCATCTTTTTTGTTTATTTACGGATGTTCTGTAAATGCTAAAAATAATTCTTTAAAATGGTATAATAACCTTGAGAAAGCAGAACAGGTTGCTCAAAACGAAAATCGTCCTATACTGATTGATTTTACAGGCTCTGATTGGTGTATTTGGTGTAAAAGATTGGACAATGAAGTTTTCTCTAAAGATGATTTTATAAAATATGCTAACGAAAATTTAGTTTTAGTAAAAATTGACTTTCCGCAACACATTGAGCAATCAGCTGCAACAAAATATTATAATCAACAGATGGCTCAAAAGTTTGGTGTTCAGGGATTTCCAACGATTATTCTGCTAAAAAGCAACGGTGAACCGATTGCACAAACAGGTTATCAGCCGGGCGGTGCGGAAAATTATGTAGAACATATTAAATCTTTGTTATAATCCCTTATTTTATTTACTCTTTACTCTGATGAAACTTTATTTCAAATCTTGAAATTAGAATGTTTCATCAGAGGTTTGAATATTATTTTACATGTCGATATAACACTTTTATTCTCAAAAATTTTTCAGCTTAAAAACTAATATTTATTCTAAATCCCTTTTAGATAACCTCTATAATCTTGCCGATTAAAATCATAATTTACACTTTGTAATTAAAAAGATTATGAAGCTTAATGAAAATGAAAACCAAAAATATATTTGAAGATATTCCGTCCGAAATTCCCAAAGAATTTATTGAAAATTTATTGGTGCAAAAAAATATCCGTATTGAAAGGATCATTTCAAAAGGTCAATATTCAGCACCGGGATTTTGGTATGATCAAGACAAAAATGAGTGGGTAATTTTACTGGAAGGAGAGGCGGTGCTTCTATTTGAAAATGAAAGTAAAAAAATAAATTTAAGATCGGGAGATTTTATAAACATACCTGCGCATGTTAAACATAGAGTCGAATGGACAAGCCCGGGTAAAAAAACAATCTGGTTGGCAATATTTTATTAGGTTAGCTTTTTCTTAAAATTATTGAAAATTTTAAATTATCATATTAAAGTTTGAATAAAATAATACTTTTTGTTATATAACGGTTGGATTTAAAATATTAGAATAATAATTAAATGGAAGAATTCTTTCGCTTTCTTGGTAAAAAATCAGGTCAGGTCCTAAGACGGGGTAAATGGATATATAAATCAGTACTCGGTTCCGAAGAAGAAGCAATAAATGCGGAATATTATGTCGGGAAAGAAATAGCCGTGAAAGTTAAGCAAATGAATAGCGTGGATCCTTCACCTGATATTCAGAAGTTATTAGATAAAATAGGTCTGCAATTAACT
>Ga0307441_1000022_pt1 | contig 77328 bp, 57 predicted proteins | sample SalMarWE160420MG_FD_202149 | JGI IMG/M metagenome (GOLD analysis project Ga0307441, IMG submission 202149) | Salt marsh sediment microbial communities from the Plum Island Ecosystem LTER, Massachusetts, United States - WE1604-20 | ecosystem: Environmental > Aquatic > Marine > Intertidal zone >... | reverse complement strand
TAAATTGGTTTATTTTACCTTCATTAAGTTTTGTTTAACAGCCTGCAGATAAAATTGGTGAAACTGATGTTACATTAATGCTTGAACAAATCATAAATATAGAAACATTAGACCTCAGCATATAAATATTCTCACGGAATTGATATTAAGAGAGACATGTTTAAAAAAACGATTTGAATCTTATCCAAAAACTTCGACGAATTAAAATTTAAGTCGTTGAAGTAACCGATAAAGTAACTGTTTATTAATTGTAACTTATGGTATAACTTTGTACTAATTATTTGCAATTTTTTAATCAATATTTTATTATCTAATAATTACAAAAGTGAATTAATGAATAGATTAGAAATAGTTAATTCTTTAATTGAATCAAAAGCAATTGCCGTTATAAGATTGGCTGATCCTTCAAAATTAATTAAAGTTGCCGAAGCAATTTACAGAGGGGGAATATCGAGCATTGAAATTACAATGACTGTTCCGGATGCAATAAATGTAATTAAATTAGCTGTCAAAGAAATAGGCAGTCATATGAACATTGGCGTCGGATCAGTACTTAATGCAGAGATTGCAAAACAGGCAATTGATGCAGGAGCAAAATATGTAGTTAGTCCGATCTTCAAAAAAGAAATAATTGAAGCTGCTCATAATAATAATATACCTGCTATGCCGGGTGCCTTTACTCCAACTGAAATACAAACAGCTTATGAATCCGATGCCGATATTATAAAAGTTTTTCCAGCCGATGTTGTTGGGATGGCATTTTTTAAGGGAGTACTAGCTCCTATGCCTCATTTAAAATTAATGCCAACTGGAGGAGTAACTTTAACTAATGCAGGGGAGTGGATTAAAGCCGGGGCTTGTGCAGTCGGTATTGGCTCAGCTTTACTAGATAAAAAAGCTGTAAGTTCAGGAGAGTATAATGTACTCACAACAAATGCAAAAATGTTGATGGAAAATTTAAGAACAACATAAAAGAAAAATAAACTAAGTTATTAATTATTCTAATGCATCTGATATGTTTCTCTCAAAAGCTGTTGGGTAGGTTATAAGATTAGATGGATGGGTCTGCGCAGTAGGCAGAATGCTGATTACAATCGCAGCCGGATTTATAATTCGACTTGCAAATCTTAATTACTTCTATTTTTTATCTGCGACGCAGTTTTTTTGCTTGCACTTCTGTGGCTAAATCAAGCCCGGTCATTAATAATAAATTAGAAAACATACAATTAATTTGATTATTGGAATGTAAATTTATTTCAATTATTATTTTTTATAAGAATTATTTAAATAGGTGCATTTATGAAAAGCAGTTTTTCTAAAATTAAATTATTTAATGAAAAGATTCCTAAATTTTATTGGTTATAAAAAATATTGTTAATTTTATACTTAGTATTATATTTTTTTAGTGTTTTTTATGAAACAAACCAGCAAGGAATTGATATGAATAATTTTTCGTTTGAAAGCTTAAGAAACAAAGTCTGTGCAATAACGGGAGGCGGAGGTGTAATCGGAAATACAATTTCAGAATGCCTTTCGGCTGTGGGAATTAAGGTAGCTGTGCTTGATCTTGTAAAAGACCTTGCAGACAAAACTGCAAAAAATTTAACAGAAAAAACTAAAACTCCGGCAATCGGAGTGGAAGCAAATGTACTTGATAAAGAATCTTTGAATAAAGCTAAGGAGGTTATAAATAAAGAATTCGGCAAGATTGATATCTTAATAAATTGTGCCGGAGGAAATTCACCTAAAGCTACTACACAAGTTGAATTTATGGAAAAAGAAAATTTAAATGAACTTGAGAAGACTTTTTACGGTTTAAGTATTGAAGGTTTCCAAAAGGTATTCGATTTAAATTTTCTTGGTACTTTTCTTCCTACAATAGTATTAACCAAAGATATGATAGAAAATAAAGGCGGTGTAGTACTGAATGTCTCCTCAATGAATTCATTCAGACCGCTGACAAAAATTCCCGCTTACTCGGCGGCAAAAGCTTCGATTAATAACTTTACCGAGTGGCTTGCTGTTCACCTTGCTAAAATGAATATACGTGTAAATGCAATAGCGCCGGGATTCTTTTTAACTAATCAAAATAGGTTTTTACTTATCGATGAAAAGACCGGAAATCTTACTTCAAGAGGAAATAAAATTATTGCCGCAACTCCGATGGGAAAATTCGGAGAACCGGAAGATTTGCAGGGAACCGTGCTTTATCTTTTATCCGATCTTTCTAAATTTGTAACCGGTGTTGTAATTCCGATTGACGGCGGATTTAATGTATATTCAGGTGTGTAATTTTTCTTAATCTTAATCATATTCTTAATCTTAATCGGAGTTTAAATGCATAACAAAATAGATTAAGATTATGAGTATGACCAAGATTAAGATGATAATTAAAGACAAATATGATATTTATAATTGAAGGACCACGATGTTATATTATAGTAAAGGATCGGCTGAAGGAAAGCTTTCGAAAGAAGATTTACGAAATGGATTATATGAAGCTCTTGAGAAATTAGGACTAAAGAAAAAAGTAATTGCGGTTCCTCCGGATATAACGAGATTTCATTCTTTTGCAGGAACTTTAACCGAATTTGCTTGGGAGTACTATAAAAATAATTTAACCGATGTCCTTCCCGCAATCGGTACTCATGTTCCCATGACTGAAAAAGAAATTGATGTAATGTACGGTAAAACTCCCCAAAAATTATTTAGAGTTCATGACTGGAGAAACGGACTGGCAACTTTGGGTGAAGTTCCTTCGGATTATGTAAAAGAAATTTCCAAAGGAGCTGTCGATTATCCTATACCGATTCAAGTTGACAAGTTATTGGTTGAAGGGAAGTATGATTTAATCCTTTCCATAGGCCAGGTTGTACCGCATGAAGTTATCGGAATGGCAAATCATAACAAAAACATTTTTATCGGAACAGGCGGATCGGAAGGAATTAATAAAAGCCATTTCCTCGGAGCTGCATACGGTATGGAAAAAATTATGGGACGTGCAGATACCCCTGTTAAACGCGTATTAAATTACGGCTCAGATCATTTTGCAAAAGATTTGCCGATAGTTTATGTACTAACAGTAGTTGATAAGGATGATGAGGGTAATCTTGCCGTAAAAGGATTGTTCATAGGAGATGATATTGATTGCTTTAATTTAGCAGCAGAGCTTTCATTAAAAGTTAATTTTGTAATGCTTGAAAAGCCATTGAAAAAAGTAATTGTTTATCTTGATCCTTCTGAATTTAAAACAACATGGCTCGGTAATAAATCTGTTTACAGAACCCGTATGGCAATCGATGACGGGGGTGAATTAATTGTGCTTGCGCCGGGCTTAAAAAATTTCGGCGAAGACAAAGGAATAGATAAATTGATAAGAAAATACGGATATGTAAACACTCCAAAAATATTGCAGCTAGTAAAAGAGAATGAAGACTTGCAAAATAGTTTAAGCGCTGCCGCGCATTTAATACATGGCTCATCGGAGAATAGGTTCTCAATAACATACTGCCCCGGAAGCATTACAAAGGAAGAAATGGAAAGTGTTAATTTTAAATATGCCGATCTTAATCAAATGAAAAGTAAATACAATCCCGAAAAATTAAAAGACGGGATTAATATTATGCCGGATGGTGAGGAAATCTTCTTCATCTCGAATCCGGCTCTTGGCCTTTGGGCATTTAAAGGGAGATTCGTTTAAATAATGAGGAAAAAATGTCTATAAATAAAAACGTAGTTATAGCACAATCAGGCGGACCGTCGCCAGTAATTAATAATTCACTCAGAGGTATTATCGAAACTTGTAAAATGTTTCCCGATAAGTTCGATAAAATTTACGGAGGGTTTCATGGAATAGAAGGTATTCTAAAAGAAGAATTAATTGATTTATCCGTTCAGGATGAAGAAGAAATTTCACTTCTAAGAATTACACCTGCCGCAGGTTCAATCGGGACTTGCAGATATAAATTAAAAGCCAATCAGCAGGAGGATTTTAAAAGAGTAATAGAAGTATTCAAAGCTCATAAAGTAGGCTACTTCTTTTATATCGGCGGTAACGACTCTATGGATACCGCAAATAAAGTAGCAAAGCTTGCACTTGAACAAGGTTTGGAATTAACCGGAATCGGAGTATCTAAAACTATTGATAACGATGTAGGTGATTCGGAATTCAAATTGATTGATCATACGCCGGGTTATGGAAGTGTTGCCAGGTATTGGGCTAACATTGTTCAAAATATTAATGAAGAAAATATGGGCTCTTCGCCGGCAGATCCGGTAATTGTACTACAGGCAATGGGCAGAAAGATCGGCTACATTCCTGCTTCCGCCAGACTTGCCGATCCCAAACGTGAAATGCCACTGCAAATTTACCTGCCGGAATCCGGTTTAAGTTTAGCTGAATTAACCGATAATGTGAATGACGAGCTAAATAGGAGCGGAAGAGTAATTGTAGTTGCCAGTGAAGGATTCGATGTCGGCGATCTCGGAGAATTAAAAGATTCATTTGGACATACTACATTTAGTTCAAGCATGTTTACGGCACAGCAGGTAATTGTTAATCATTTAAATAAATCCGGTATTAAAGCCAGGGGTGCAGCTCGCGGACAAGTTCCGGGTACAGATCAAAGAGATACTATTATTTATGCTTCAACCGTCGACCTTGACGAAGCTTATAAGATAGGTCAAAATGCTGTTGTAATTGCTGTTGAATATGGCTCGGGTTTTATGTCTACTCTTATTCGCCGTTCGGGGATTATCTATAATGTTGATTATGATAAAGTTCCGCTTGATAAAGTTGCAAATTCCGAAAGGGAATTTCCAAAGGAATGGATTGCTGAAAATAAAATTGATGTAACCGATGAGTTTATAAAATACGCCCGCCCTCTTATTGGAGAGGATTGGGTAAGTGTTCCGGTTGTAAACGGGCTGCAGAGATTTGCACGTTTCAAGAAGGTATTTGCCGATAAAATGCTGCCGGCGTATAAACCGCAAACTTATAAGTAATAATAAACTAATAATTATAGGAAAATTAAATATGAGTGATCCGCAAAAAGAGTTAAAAGAATTAAAGCCCAAGCATGAATATTTAATAGCAATAGATTCGGACGGATGTGCATTCGACAGCATGGAAATTAAACATAAGGAATGTTTCATCCCGAATATAATAAAACATTGGAAATTGCAGCCGGTATCAAAATATGCAAGATCGGCAGCTGAGTTTGTAAATCTCTATTCAAAATGGAGAGGTATAAACAGGTTCCCGGCCCTCGTAATGGTTTTTGATCTGCTTAAGGATTGGCCTGAAGTCAAAAAAAGAAATATAAAAATACCTGAAGCAAAATCAATCAGGAGCTGGATAGAACGGGAAACAAAACTCGGCAATCCAACGCTGAAAATTGAAGTTGAAAAAACTAAAGATCCCGAATTGACTAAAGCTTTAGTTTGGAGTGAAGCTGTAAATACCATGATTGCTGACGTTGTGGAAGGAGTCCCGCCTTTTCCTTTTGTACGTGAAAGTCTTGAAAAAATTTCCAACTGGGCAGATATTATTGTTTGCTCGGCTACACCTTATGAAGCATTAAGTAGAGAATGGGATGAACATAACATTGCACAGTATGTTAGTGTTATCGCTGGGCAGGAAATGGGAAGTAAAAAAGAACACATAAACCTTGCTTCAAACGGGAGATATAAAAAGGATCACGTTTTAATGATAGGCGACGCACCGGGCGATATGAAAGCTGCTAGAGCCAATAATGCAAAATTTTTCCCAATAAATCCCGGCCATGAAGAAACTTCATGGGAATTTTTCTTTAATGAAGCTGCCGATAAATTTGCTAAAGGTGAATATTCTGAAGCATACGAAGCAAAATTAATTGAAGATTTCGAAAAGCTTCTGCCGGAAATTCCATGGTGGAAGAAGTAGTATATCTCACTAAAAAGTGATACCGAATATATCAGCTTTTTGCTAAGTGTATGTTTTGTTATATTTTGGCAATTAAAGAAAATACTTGATTATAATAGGGAGAAATTTTATGGATAAAGAACTTTTTGATAAAGCATTAAAAATGGCTCCTAATGAAAGATTAGCATTTGCTGAACTTATTCTTTCAAGTTTGGATTATGAAGAGAGTGAAGTAAGAAATGTGTGGTTGAATGAAGTAAAGGACAGAATGAAAGCTGTAAATGAAGGGCAAGCCAAACTATTAGATTTTGAAGCCATTTATAATGCAGATTAAAATACATGAACTTGCTGATAAAGAATTTAAAGAAGCAATAGAGTGGTATGAACTTCAATCTAAAGGATTGGGCAAACATTTTAAAAAATTAGTAGTTAAAAAAATTAGTAAAATTAAGAAGAATCCTGAATGGTTTCTTATTGAAGAAGAAGATATTTATAAAGCCTATATTCCAAGATTTCCATACAAAATACTTTATACTATTGAAAATAATAAAAGTATTATAATTTGGGCAATTGCACATATGCATAGAAAACCTTGGTATTGGCAGACTAGAATAAATCAATAAAAAAGCAGAACAGAACACGTTTTAAAATGATTATATATATTCTTTTTAAAATGTAATATTCGTCTAGAGAAGGAAAATGTAAATGAAAAAACAAAAATTTGGAATTGTCGGACTTGGAGTAATGGGTCAGAATCTTGCACAAAATATTGAACGTAATGGTTATTCAGTTATGGGTTTAGATTCCAACACGGAAAAAGTTAATCAAATTAATAAGAATCTTAGCGGTAAAGATATCATTGCAACAACTTCATTAAAAGAATTTATTGACGGACTTGAATCGCCTAAAAAAATATTGATAATGGTTCCTGCCGGTAAACCTGTGGATGCTGTAATAAATGAAATGAAACCGAATCTTTCGAAAGGTGATTTACTTATTGACGGAGGTAATTCTTTTTTTGAAGATACAAACCGCAGGATGAATGATCTTAAAGATACAGGCATACTTTACATCGGGACCGGGGTAAGCGGCGGCGAAGAAGGCGCTTTATGGGGGCCTTCAATTATGCCGGGCGGAAATCCTGAAGCTTGGCCTCTTGTAAAACCGATTTTGCAGGCTATTGCCGCTAAGGTTGAAGACGGAACTCCCTGCTGCGATTGGGTAGGAAGCGGAGGCGCCGGACATTTTGTTAAAATGGTGCATAACGGAATTGAGTACGGCGATATGCAGATGATTTGCGAAGCATATTATTTAATGCACAGCGTGATTGGCTTATCTCCGGCAGAAATGCATGACGTTTTTGCTGAGTGGAATAAAGGTGAATTGAACAGCTACTTAATTGAAATTACAAGCAAAATAATGTTGAAGAAAGATGATGAAACCGGCAAACCGATGGTTGACGTTATTTTAGATACCGCCGGACAAAAAGGAACCGGCAAGTGGACAGGCCAGGTAGCACTTGATCTTGGTATTCCAGCAGTTACTATTGCCGAAGCCGTTTTCGCACGCACAGTAAGTGCAATTAAAGAAGAGCGTGTTGCTGCGTCCAAAGTTTTAACAGGACCTAAAGCCGAGTTTAAAGGAGATAAAAAAGAATTTATTGAAAATATACGTCAAGCTTTATATGCATCGAAGATTTGTTCATATGCGCAAGGCTTTCAACTCTTGCGGGCAGCCAGTGAAGAGTACAAAATGGATCTCAATTTCGGCGATATTGCATTAATGTGGCGCGGCGGATGTATTATCAGAGCAAAATTTCTTGATAATATTAAAGCAGCTTATGATAAAAATCCTAAACTTTTAAATCTACTATTGGATGATTACTTTAAAGATGCAATTGATAAAGCGCAGGCTTCATGGAGAAAAGTTGTAGCTGCTTCTGTTGAATTCGGAGTTCCGGTTCCTGCTTTCAGCAGTGCGCTTTCATATTATGACAGTTATAGAAGTGAAAGATTGCCTGCAAATCTTCTGCAGGCACAAAGAGACTTTTTCGGTGCTCATACTTATGAAAGAATAGACAAACCGAGAAAGAAGTTTTTCCATACACATTGGGAATAGACGCGTAACTTTCGAGGTTAGCACATTGTTATGCAGCGAGTGACCTCAAAGGTTGCCCTGACATTTTAACCCCGGGTAGAATTTTATTCCTTATCCGGGGATTTTTATTTTAAACGAATGATTAAATAGGGAGAAATGAGAAGGCGAAAGGATAAAGGAGGGAAGGGAAAGCAGCTTAAACTATGGACACTAAACTACAAATACGGGAAATTGAGATTCGGATACCGCAGGCAGGAAACAGGAAACCGATATTCAGAATCTAGGTTGCCATTGCTTCTAAAGTTACATTTCCGAATGTTTCAGTAGTTGATGGGAATATAAATATATCACTTGAGGCATAGATAGTCGATAATTCTTTTCCGGATTTATACCCTAAAAATAGAGCTTTGGACATCATCGATTTTAACTTATCTCTAACATGAACGTCTCTAGCTAAAACAAAAACAACATCTTCTTTTTTGAAATAATTATTCTGTAAGCTTCGGCTAAATCCCGCAGATCTTTCTCCCAAACGAGTCGGCCCGCATAAAGAATTATTTTTTTATCTTTTATCTTTAAACTTTCCATCCTTATTTGTAATTCGAATAGTCCTATAAAATTAAAAATGATTTTACCTCCCAATTATAAGACGATTAGCATTGATGGAAATCCATTTTATGATTGTTATATAAAAGAAACACCGGTGGAAGTACCTGATTCTGTAAAAGAAATAGTTTTGTACAAAGATGAATAAGCAAACTTAATTATGATTTAATGAATATGTTAAACTTAAAGAACCGTAAGCTAAATGTAATACCTTGGTGAAGAGATATAAGGACTAGGTAAATGGTATATAAGGAGTAATTCATCGACCTTTTCCAATTTATTTTATTCCTTTATACCATATACTTCGCCAATCACTGGTATTATAAATTAAAGCTAAATCCGTGTGTCTTGTTCCGAATTAAATTTAAAAGGAATAAATTACCATATCATTTTATGAGGGAAAAGGTTAATGGAAAATTTTTATGCCGGGGGCAAAACTTTTGACAATATAAATTTCCAGGAAAATATTCCGGAAAAAGGCGAGTACGAAAAGTGCGAATTTAAAAATTGCAATTTGTATAAATCCGATATTTCCGAAATTGTATTTATCGACTGCACTTTTACCGATTGTAACTTAAGTGTCGCTAAAGTTTCCGGGGCAACTTTTAATAATGTGAAATTTAATAACTGCAAAATGATGGGCTTCCGCTTTGATACATGCAATGATTTCGGATTTTCAGTCGGATTTGAAAATTGCGTCCTGGATCATTCATCATTTTTTAAGAAAAAGTTAAGAAATTCAAAGTTTGTTAACTCGCAGCTAACTGAAGTAGATTTTACAAGAAGCGATTTAACAAGTTCAAAATTTATAGAATGCAATTTAACCAGATCTGTGTTTGATAATACAATAATTGAAAAAGCGGATTTTCGAACTTCATTTAATTATTCCATTGATCCTGAAAATAACAAGATTAAAAAAGCAAAGTTTTCTTTAGCCGGAGTTACCGGACTTTTAGATAAATATGATATTGAAATTGAAGATAAATGAAAATAAAGAAAAAGGATTTTTAGAATATTATTTGAAATTTTTAGTTTAACTATTTTGAATTGGGAATTAAAAAAGGTTTATTGGATATTTGTAAAAACTGAGAAGGCTGATGCTTTCAGCTAAATATAGTTTCTAATTATTATCGATATTTAAAATAAACCGGTGCCAATAAGCTCTCTTCTTAACTGCGCCGGTTTGGGTTTTAAAAAGGAAAAATAAATGAAAATATCCATCCTATTTGTATTGTTATTGATTTTGCCGGTGCTGGTAGTGAAGGCACAAAATTCTTCTTTTACATTAGAAACTCATTCCTTAAATAACTACTTCCCGGGGTATATAGGCAACGGCAACTTTAGTTTATCAACTACACGACTTGGAACAGATCCTTCCAAATCATATATGGCATGGGTTTACGACCATGGAAAAGACGATATACCAAGAATCGCAAAACTTCCTGCATGGAATACTATTGATTTTTTTAACGGTTCAAACTGGTTGAACAAAACTTTAATAAACAAAAATTATCTCGAGTCCTTCGATCAAAAAATAAATATGTACGACGGCACTATTGAAACTTCTAATGTATGGAATGACGGAAATAAAACAGCGAAAGTTGAAGTAGAATCTTTTGTATCTCGCAATAACGCAAACGCCGCGGCAGTTAAGTTTTCTTTTATACCGGATTTTTCCGGAAAAGTAAAGATGCGTGTTTCACTTTCAGGATGGGATGCACCTCAAAGGCAGCCGCTGGCTAAGCTGAAAAAAGTAGCTCCAACTCCTAAAGGACAGTGGCCTTCATTCTGGTATCCGGGATATATGAAAGTTTTAAAAGTCAATGCTGATAATAAGAATAGAATACTTACTCTCGTCTCCAAAGCCGACGGAAGAAAAACTTTTGTTGCTGAAGCAAGCACTTTTGCTTTAAGTTCTAATGCGGGTAATTATAGTATAAAGCCTTATCAAGATCAAAAGAGTTCTGATTTTGAAATTGAATTTAATGCTGAAAAAAATAAAGAATATACACTGTATAAATATATCTCAATAGTTTCTTCAAAAGAAAGCAAAGATTACGCGGAAAAAGCCAATGAGATTCTTAAATCAATAAAAGAAAAAGGTTATAATGAACTGCTCAAACAAAACAGAAATAAATGGGCAGAACTCTGGAAAACCAATATTATTCTTAAAGGTAATCCCAAACTTCAAAAAATAATACATTCGGATATGTTCTATCTTATGTGCAGCGTTCGTAAAGGGACAGACTTCAGCATACCGCCGATGGGTTTGGCAACTTCAGGTTATTTTGGCCATATTTTCTGGGATGCCGATACTTATATGTTTCCTCCGCTTCTTTTAATGCATCCCGGTATGGCAAAGTCAATGGTGATGTTCCGTTACAGTGCGCTAAAAAATGCGGAAAAGAATGCCGAAAAAAATAAGCTTAAAGGTGCAATGTATCCATGGGAATCGAATGAACTCGGAGAAGAATCCACACCGTTTTTTGCATATCAAAATGCTCTCGGAGAAAATCATATAGTCGGAGATGTCGCGTTTGCACAATGGCAGTATTTTCTTGCAACCAGAGATAAAGCCTGGCTTCGAAAGTTCGGTTCCAAAGTTATTTTTGCTACTGCCGACTTTTGGGTAAGCAGAGTAAATTATAATAAAGCCAAAGACCGATATGAGATAGGAAATGTAGTGTCGGTAAGCGAAGGACTTACGGATTTAAGCAACGAAACTTATACTAATTCAATTGCTAAAATAAATCTTGAACTTGCAGTAAAAACAGCAAAGGTCTTGGGTGAAAAAGCAAATCCGATGTGGAGTAAGATTAGTAATAAAATGTTTATTCCCTACAACAAAAAACTGGAATATCATCCTGTATACGGTAATGCAAAGGCAAGTGTAGGAGCAACCGAACTTTGGTCGAGCGTTACGCCGCTTCTGGATTATCCACTTCAAATGAAGATGAATGAAAACACAAAAAGAAACGATTTCATGCATGCAATTGAAAGTCTGAAAAAAAACGGTTCCGGTGCAAATATGGGAACTAATTTTCTCCCGGTAATTGCTGCCGAGCTCGGAAAGGACAGCTTATTTAACTGGATAATCAACACAACTCTTTACGGTTATTTGCGTCCGCCATTCAATGTTCTTGCTGAAACGCATGACAATAATAATGTAAACTTTTTAACCGGTGCCGGTGCATTTTTGCAGCAGGTTATTTTTGGTTATACAGGTTTAAGAATTACAGATAATGGTCTTGTTGAAAAATATAAGCCTATGCTTCCAGCAGGAGCAACTAAGCTTGAACTTAAAAACTTTACTTTTCAAAACAAGCGTTACAATTTTATAGTCCGGAATGGAGTGCTTAAAAAAATTCAAAATTAATTATAAACCATTGAGGTAAATATTTTTCCGGTTATTATTATTAGAGGTGTAGAACTTGTTGATTTGTGAAGAAATTTATGATAAAAAACAACCCACTTCTTAACTTAAATTAAAGGATCAATTATTTTTTGCTCCTTCTTTAATCCATGTTCTTACACCCTGCACTTGATTTGCATTCATCGCAGCATATGGTGACCCGAGCGGCGGCATTGGAGGGAAACCCGCTCTTCCTTGTATAACATTAACAAGACTGCTGTTGTCAGGGTATCCGGGGAAAACCACGTTTGCATTCGCTGTTGTATTTGCCCATGTTGTTAGATTTACACCACCGTCTGTTTCACTAACACCATGACAATTTACGCACTTTAAATTTAATACCGGTTGAATATATTTTGAATAACTAACATTTGAGCTCGGTATAACAACATTATCAATTGGAGAACCTGTAATAGTATCCTTGCATCCCCAGAAAATTATAATTGAGGATGAAATTAAGAGAATAAATGCGAATGCAATCTTTTTCATTTAAATCTTTAAAACTTTTGATGCAAAATATCACAACTATTGTTTTCAATCAATGCATGAATTAGTGATAAAGTTAATTAATTTGAATAAACAGAAGTCGAGGCATTTGATTCATAAAGCATTCTTCATTATTTTTGAATAAATATTTTGGGGCTATAGCTCAGCTGGGAGAGCGCTTGAATGGCATTCAAGAGGTCAGGAGTTCGATCCTCCTTAGCTCCACTAGACTTCATTTTGAGTATAAATGGAAAAAACTTTTCGGCGAATTCCGGTTTTCAGGAGTTAGCCGTTTTTTTATGTAGATTTTTAAATCTAAACAAGTTGCAAAAAGAGAGCGAAAATATTATTTTTGAGGACTAATTTTTGGGGCTCGTAGCTCAGTTGGTTAGAGCAGCTGACTCATAATCAGCGGGTCGGAGGTTCAAGTCCTTCCGGGCCCACATCTTATAAGATAAAGACTTAGCAAAATTTTTGTTAAGTCTTTTTTTATTTGTAATAACTGCGTAGCCATTCTAATTATACCCTAAATTGTTGGAAAACTTGGATAACCTTAAAAGGTTATAATAAAATATCTTACATACAAAATTTGTCTTTGCAATAAAATTAACTATAAATCTAAATTTACAATTGTCGGCTTTTTTAATATTTTTATTTCAAAATATAAAATTATTTTATGCTCCGCAAAATAGGTTCTGAAATTGCTTTTAGAAGAATAATTTTCTTAACTTCATTTGCAGCCTTAATTTTAATAGCTGCAGCCGTCCTTTTCTATAACCAGCAAAAAACAGCCATAAAATCCGAACTTTTTGGCGAGCTTCAAGGCATTGCCGATTTTAAAATTAATGAATTAAATAATTGGCTAAGAGAGCGTAAAAGTGATGCGGAGTTGTATTATACAAATCTAGATTTTAAAAACGATGTTGAAAGTTATATTAATTCCAACGATTCTAAACCGGCTAAAATTATTTTAAATTCTTGGTTCCAAACCCTCTATGATTATCATGATTATAGAAATATATATTTATTGAACTATAAAGGTGAGGCTATTTATAGTTATAAAACCGGAATTGTCGGAATAAATAAAGAAACTGCTGAAGTTGCATTAAGATCATTAAGCAGGGATAGTCTGGAACTATCTGAATTAATTAAAGATCCTGCAGCTAATATTATATACTTACAATATTTTATACCTCTTATAAAACAAACAAAGCATAATAAACCTCAAAAACTAGGAGTATTAGTTTTAAGGATTGATCCAAATAAAATTTTGTACCCGACAATTAAAGGTTGGCCGTTTCCAACTAAAACTGCAGAATCTTATCTGGTAAAGAAAGAAGGGAAGTATATATTATATTTATCAAAATTAAAATATATGAAACATGCGGAGGTTACGTATAAGGTACCTCTTAATAAAAGTGATTTTGCCTCTGAACGGGCGATTAAAGGTGTAAAAGGATTTTATGAAGGCAAGGATTACAGAAATAAAAATGTACTTGCCGATCTCAGAAAAGTACCCGGTACGAATTGGTTTATAGTAACTAAGATTGATATTGATGAATTGTATACGCCAATTCAAATTATGGGTGTTAGAATTCTAGTCGGTTTACTCTTTATAATATTTACTTCTATCTTATTACTTTTATTAATATTGAAAAACCGACAGGTAAAAGAGCAGGAACAGCAATTAATAGAAAAGAACAATAAAATTAGACTGCAAAAACGTTTGGAATTGTTATTAAAAAATGCAAATAGCATAATAGTTGTAACTGATAAGGATAAAAAAATCATTGATGCAAATGATCTTGCGGTTAAAGTTTACGGATATAAAAAAGAAGAAATATTACATCTTTCTATTTATGATTTAAGAGCGGATAAATTTAAAAATAATGTGGATAAAGATTTCCAAGAAGCAGACGAAAAAAACGGTTCAATATATTTATCCGAACATAAAAAAAAGAATGGAGATACTTTCCCGGTAGAGGTAAGCCTGAGCCCGATTAATATGGGAGATGAAAAATTATATCAGGAAATAATAAGAGATATAACGAATCTGAGAGATAGTGAAAAAAAGATTATGAGACTTAACCGGGTTTATTCTTTATTAAGCAATATTAATCAGCTTATTGTTAGAGAAAAAGACAGATCTAAATTATTTAGGGAATCCTGCCGGATAGTGGTTGAGGATGGCAGATTGAAAATGTCCTGGATCGGTTTTGCAGATTTTCTACATTCAAAGGTTCTTGTTGAAGCGAAAGCTGGTAATGTTGAAAATTATTTTGATAATTTCAAAATTATGCTTGATGATTCGTTGGAAGGTTCAGGGCCGACAGCTAAGTGTATTAAAACTGGTATGCACCAGGTATGCAACGATATTGAAAATGATCCGGCTGTAATACCGTGGAGGTCTAAAATGCTTGAAAATAGTTACCTGTCATCCGCAGCCTTCCCTTTGAAAATGTATGGTAAAACCGTTGGAGCTTTTAATATGTATTCGGAAGAAAAGAATTACTTCGATAAAGATGAGCTGAAATTGCTTGACGAAATGGCAGTTGATATATCATTTGCAATCGAATATTTAGACAGCGAAGAGAAAAGGAATAAAGCAGAGGCAGAATATAATCAGGAGAGAAATAAATACGAAAATGAATTAAAAGAAGCCAAAGATCATGCTGAAGAAATGAACAGGCTGAAATCATCTTTCTTGGCAAATATGAGTCATGAATTAAGAACACCTTTGATAGGCATATTAGGATTTTCCGATATATTAAAAGAATTATCTTTGAGTAAAGAGCATAGAGAATATGCGGATATTATAAAGCGAAGCGGACTGAGACTTCTTGAAACATTAAATTTAATCCTGGATTTATCAAAAATTGAAGCAGGGCAGCTGCAAATACAGAAAAAGGAAATTGATGTAGTTCCTTTCATTCAAGACGCTATTATGATTTTAAGTATTACTGCAAAGGAAAAAGGTTTATATATCAATATTACCGGAAAAGAAAAAGAGATTATTGTTTTACTTGATGAAAGAATGTTCAGAGAAATAATAATTAATCTTGTTAATAACGCAATAAAGTATACCCAAGCCGGAGGAATTACAATAAATATAGAAACAGAAGAGGTTAATGAAAATAAACAGTTGGTAATATCAATTTGCGATACCGGGATCGGCATTGCGAAAGATAAGCTTGAATTGATTTTTGACCCTTTCCGGCAGGTGAGCGAGGGGTATAACCGGGTATTTCAAGGATCCGGCTTAGGACTTACCATAACTAAAAAATATGTGGAAACCTTAAATGGAAATATTAAAGTTGAAAGTACGCCGGGGAAAGGAACTTCATTTATAGTCAGCTTACCATTTACTAAAAGCGATATATTCGTAGAAATAGATAAGCCGGATGCAAAAATAAATTTGTTAAAAGAATTAAAAGATGGAAATAAGGCAAGAGAAAAAATATTATTTGTTGATGATGATGAAACTACAAGAGATTATATAAAAATAATTCTAAAAAAGCATTTCATAGTAGATTTAGCATTAAACGGGGAACAAGCAATTGATATGGTAAAGTCTCATTCTTACTCAGCAATATTACTTGATGTTAACCTGGGTTCCGGATTCAGCGGTGTTGAAACTTTGAAGGAAATTAAAAAAGCACCGGGATATTTAAATGTGCCGGTACTTGCTGTTACCGGTTATGCAATGGACAGCGATAAGGAAAAACTTTTAAACATGGGCTTCCATCATTATCTTTCAAAACCTTTTGATAAAGAAGAATTAATCTTTACAATTAATAAAATGCTGGGAAAAATATAGGCAATAAATCTAACTTCTAATATTGCAAATCGATAATTTGGTTATAAATTAATTTCATTCGGTAAAATTATTTTATTTATGATTTTGCTTTGTCCAAATTAGACTCAAGTGTTTTGCTTTTTGATAAAAGCGGTACAGTTCCTAAAATAATTGCAACAATTACTACACAAATAGAACCAACCAAATCCGGTTTAACAGTCATTATAAAGACCGTACCTAATCCGACGGCAAGTTCCGATTGCAGATGATTAATAAGTTTAAGTTTATTTATTTCCTGATGTAATTCGTCATTTATATCTTTAGAGTTCGGTTCTAATAGATTTCTTAATTTTCTAATCCGATTCCCTAGAACCAGTGAACTGTGCAGAACAATGTAAAGCCAAAGAAGAAATGAAACTATTATCCAGGGTGTCCAGCCCCATTTTGTGGAGGCCATATAAGCGCCGGTTAATAGTAGTAATGAGCCTGAGCTTATAAATAGGGCTTTTAGCGATGAAAGAACTTTAATCCATTCGTCAAATTGTATCCTATTAACAGCAATTTGAACCCTAACTATTCCAATCCACGCAATTGCCATACCCATAAATAATGCAAGTGCACTTGATATGTGTAAAAACAAAATCACATCATAGAATTTCATAAATTACACCCTTTAATTTATGATAGAAATAATTTATCATTTTAAACTAATATACATCATTAAAAATCACCCCGCAAAGTTAAAATGTGATAAATGGCATTTGCAAGTCGTCTCCTAAATCCTTTCAGCTTATTATCAAAACAAAGGGAAACTCGTTCATTAAACTTTCTAATGAGGAAGAAGGTTTAGGGTTTTAATTTTCATTTAAAGTTTAAAGGAGATTGAATTTGATTATTATTAAAAGATGAGTGTATATTATATAATTTTTTCCCGAATTAAGTTTAGGTAAGTGCGGCGAACAAATTTTACCAGCTTTAGAATTTCTTATGTGATTTGAAATAATTCATACTGCCAAATAATTTAATATCACAACAAGCAGGAAATAAATGATTATATTTCTTTGGATTTACTTATAAAAGATAATAACAGTTTCGGATGAAAGTAATTTTATACCGGAGGTCTATATGAAAATTTTTATATCTGCAATTTTGTTTACACTCTTTTTATTTTTTAATAATATTATTTTTGCCCAGACAACTCACATTGTGCAAGCATCGGATTTTGTTTTTACTCCGTCTTCTTTAACTATTAGTCAAGGAGACACAGTAAAGTGGGTCTGGGTTAACGGCATGCATACCACAACCTCGGATAGCACCGTTGGAGAAGAAGTATGGAACGGGCCTCTTGATCAAAGCCATCTTTCATTTAGTCATGTATTTTCACATGACGGCGTTTTTCACTACAAATGTATTTATCATGTCGGCCTTGGCATGATAGGTACGATCACTGTTGAGTCACCAACTTTTGTATCAAATAATATTGAAAAACCGTATAGTTATAGTCTTGAACAAAATTATCCGAATCCTTTTAATCCTTCCACAACAATTCGATATTCACTTCAGTATGAGAGCAGGGTTAAACTTATAATTTATAATGTCCTCGGGGAAACCGTAAAAGTTTTAAGAAATACAACTGAAACAGCCGGATATCATAAAATAAGTTTCAATCTAGCCGGTTTGACTTCCGGAATTTATTTTTATGAAATTGATGCAAGGTCAACTGACGGCAGGCATCAGTTCCTTAATGTAAAGAAACTTATTTTATTGAAATAACATTAGGGAGCTTAAGCTCCCGCCTTTCCTGCAAAATATTTTTATTAATAATTAAAAGTTAAGTTACTTAAGTTGACAGCGGCCTTGGATAAACCGTATACCTTCAGTAAATAAATTGAAACGGTACATGTACTTAGCATTTTTAATTAACCGGAGGATTAAGAGGTTGTGTGAAAATTATATTTTGATTTATTAATATTCATAAAACTGAATAAGACAATTACTATTTAATATTGAACACTTACGGAGCAAAACCAAAAAATCTAACTCCACTAGGAGTTATGTATTTGTATAAGAAAAATACCGCATATCAATGGAACTCCGTTAGGTGTTCAATGAATAATTTAATATTTATTTGTAGATAAAGTGTTTCATTTAGTTTCTTAATCCCGACTTTAATAACAAACAAAATTCGCATTTTTAACTATCCCTCAGTTGACGGATAACAATTCTCAAATTTAGATGGTTAACTTGAGTTAAGTTAATTGTCTTCTTCGGAATTAAGGGTATATATATTTTGAACAGGATCAAAATATTTTCAGTTCTATCCAAGAGTTCCAAAAATCCTATTCTCAACAGCAATTATATTTTATTTATTACAATACTTTGGTTAAATAAAAATTAAAAAAATGCACCCCATTATCACTTCCATCCATTTTCCCTGCGTTTATTAATAAAGAAAAATAATTTTAATGAAAAAGGATAATTTTAACTCTATTTGAATAATCCTTGTGCCTATAGAATGATCAATTTTAATTGTTAACAGCAAATAAAATTTTGTTAAGTGCTGTATCACATTAAAACCACTTTTGTCAAAAAATGATATCTATTTAAGAGTTTTATTGTTATTATAGAAATGCGGATACACTCACTAAGGGCATGGGACCAGTTATCTTTTAAAACTCACATTAAGCGGATTAATTAATAATATCTAAAATAAAAAGAGGCAATCATGAAAAAAGTATTTTACTGTTCAACAGCATTCTTTTTTCTCGCATTTAATTTATTTTGTTTGGCTCAAACTCCCCAGGACCCTTTCTTCGGCCATTACAAACTCGGCAGTTCCGATGAACTTTCACTTGTCTGGCATTCCGGTGGGAATGTACCTTTAAAACATCAGACATATAGGTATGGAAGCAACAACGGTGCGAGTTATATGGATTCAACAGCGGTAGCAAGTGATACAAATACGGCAATATCAGGTCAGAAAAGAATTGATGCTGTTACCGGAGATTTCACAGGCACCGGATTGGATAACATCGTTATTGCTGAGGAAAGTTATAATAATTCAATTAAAATTATAGTACCGAAAATAGATAAAAATACTTTGAATTGGACAAGTGAAAGCATCTTTACTCTTTCGAATGTTTTATTTCATAATCCGCTTAATTATCAAGCAGTTCGGTTTAGATTAATCAAAGGCTATTTTGATGAAAGCCGGACGCCTGAAATTGCAATTGCATACTGGAATAAAGATGCAAAAATTCAAATCACCGTACTTAAAATTGATCCTTCTACTTTAATGCCGTCGGTACTGGCAACAATTGCAGATGTAAATATGGATACAACTTCGTACTCCGCCGGTGTATACGATATTGCTTCCGGAGATTTTAACGGTAACGGAAAAGATGAGATAGTTCTTGTATATCATTCTTCATCAAGCGGCTTGGCAATTTCAGCTAAGATTTATGATTTTGTAAATAATAATGGAACTTATTCTATTGTACCGAAGGTCGATAAAAGTGATTTTTTTACTTCGAGTAATTTTTTTAGTCAATACTATACTGTAAATGAAATTGATGTTGCAGCAGGAAATTTTAACAGTAAGACTATAGCAGACCAATTTGTTGTCGACTTTGTGATTTATAATTCAGGTTCCGAAACATACGATTATTTATTGCCTGCTTCAGTTACAACCGGTTTAGATACAATTAACGTGAATTATAATAATCTTTTTATGGTAAAATCAACTTTAGGAACTCAAAATTTGCCGATCAATATTAAGACAGGAGATATAACACATAACGGTAGGGATGAAATAGTTACTTATACAAATGGCGCTATTGGTATATTTTCCGTTGGTGATACATTGAATTTAAGCGGAGGAGATGTGAACAGTGTTAATAGTTCAGATCTTCCCGTTCATACGGACCTAGTTCTGGCTGATTTGAATGCAAGCCCAACAGATTCCATATGGACACCTGAAATTGCTTGTATGTCAGCAATACAATGGGAACCGGATAGTGGGCCCTGGTACTCCACTTTTACAATCAATGTTTTCGAACCTGTTGTAGATGCAAACGGAGTTATTACATCAGTAAATAAAAGAGCATCTATGACGGTAGATTCCGTCGTTACAAACAATACGGATTTTTACTGGGCTCTAACTGCCGGCGATTTCGACGGCAAAAGTATACGGCTCGGAAATCCGACATATTATCATGTTACCAATATTGACCAGCCTTTGGTTATTCTAAATGCACCTCCAACTCATTTTGATGTTTTTAACGATACCAGTTTTGACGTTACCGACAGCTATAATGGTCAAACTTCTAATTTCTATTCGGATTATTATACAACGACGGAAACAGATTTTCAAATGCAGACCGAACTTCATACAGGCTGGACTGTCGGAGGAAGCGCTTCGGGAACTTTTGTTATACCTGAATTGGAAATCCCTGTTACGGCAAAAGTAAATGCAGATTATGGACATAACTTTTCCAAAGTTCAATCGAGTTCTCAAAGTTTTACAATTAAACAAAGCACACGTGCAAGTAATGACGATTATATTTATGCAATGGTTGTTGATTATGATGTTTGGGAATACCCTGTTTATGCTAACAATGTACTGGAGGGTTACACTTTAGTCACTTCACCAAAATTGCAGCAGAGAGATTGGTTCCCAAGTAAAAGCCCGGAAGGAGATACTTATATTCCAAATCATGCAGTTGGAAATATTTTGTCTTATCAGCAAATCACAAATCCTTCCGATAATTCAAGTCTGTCTCAGGCAATAAGATGGAGTACTTCGGATGCAGTAACTCTGGATGTTAATTCAGGTGCCGGATATGATTGGTCTTTGGAAAAGCAGACAAGTAATCAGACGACAACAACAAATGAGGTAAAATTTGATGCCGGTGCTTCACTTGGGTTTGAAATTCCTATTCCCTTTATCCCTAACTTTGAAATTCACGGTGATTATTCTCATGATTCAATTTCGACTGTAACAAATACTGTAACCTATACACAAGGGCTGGATGTACATTTAGGTCCAATTAATCCAAGTATACCCGGCGGCGGATATTATACGGTAACACCATATGCATATTGGGCAAGAGACGGCGCACTAGTTTTGGATTATGCAGTTAATCCGGGAGTTGCAAATGTAAATGAACCTGAAACATGGTGGCAGCAGAGATACGCTCATGCTTCTGATCCGGCGTTAATTCTTCCCTGGAGATTAGACAATTATAAAGGATATAATTATTCTGCAGATAAACTTCAGCAGACAAAAGAAATGATTTTTAACCCGGTAAATCCAAGTCCGGGAGATACAGTAAATATTCAAGTAAGGATTCACAATTTCAGTTTAATTCCCACACCTCAGCCGGTTCAGGTAAAATTTTATGTTGGCGATCCTTCAAACGGTGGAACTTTAATACAAAGCTTAAGCGGAAAAACACTATTCTCTACAAGTGATTTTATGCCAGCACGCGGTAGTGCTATTATAAGCTTTGATTGGCATATTCCTTCAAATACTCCTTATAATCCAAGAATATATGCCGTACTCGATCCCAATAATTCATTTCCGGAGATACATCAAAGCAATAATATTGGCTGGAAAGTAATGAATATACAAAGCAAAATTAATGGAATAACAAACAAGATTAACACACCTAAATCATTTATACTAAGTCAGAATTATCCAAATCCGTTTAATCCGACTACCGTTATTCAATACGAAATTCCTAAAAGTGGAATGGTATCGTTAAAAGTATATGATATTCTGGGAAGGGAAGTGAAGACACTCGTAAATCAATATGAAAACAGCGGAAACTATAATGTTAATTTCAATGCATCCTATCTTGCAAGCGGAGTATATTTCTATCAACTTAGGACAAATGGTTTTATTTCCACGAAGAAGATGGTTCTGTTAAAATAATTTTAGGGAGTGCAAGCTCCCTATTATTAATTTCAAGGTTATTGACGAGAGCTCTTATCTAAAAATGAAATTCTTTAATAAAAAAGTTAAAAGTTCGTAATCTTAATTTTAAATGATTAAAGATAAATAAAATTTAAAAAATTTTATTAACTTTTAGTATTGTTTTTAAAAATATGTAAAGTCATTAAGATCATTTACACAAAAATTAAACATTTTTTTACGAATACATTAATTCAACCTAGTAATTAAGTTTTAATTTCAAATATGCATTCATTATGTTTTTTGGGGGACAATGTTATATAATATATTAATAATTGAAGATGATGATACCGTAAGAAGTTATCTGAAAAGGATGATACAGAAAAAGTTTGAGTTTAACATTTCAGAAGCTGAAAACGGCCGCATTGGATTGGAAGTTTTGCAGAAAGTAAAACCGGATATAATCTTTCTGGATATTTCAATGCCCGTGATGAGCGGATTAGAATTCCTGGAAAAAATTAAACTTGATCCTGCGTATTCTAAAATACCGATATTGATCCTAACTGCAAACAACGATAGGGAAACAATACGAAAAATTATTAACCTTGGCGTTACTGATTATATATTAAAACCAATAGATCCGGCAAGAACATACAGTCGAATCCAGGAATTAATAGATAATCTTAATTAAATTTTATTAAATCTTCCTATGAGCTTAAAAAGCGAATTAGAGCATCCTTTATAATAAATTTGTTAAGATTAATCCTTTAAATCCTTAATCATTGCTTTCGTTTTTAGTAGAATCATTCAAAGCCTGGTATTGTTCTTTAGTCATTGTCGGCAGCTTTTCCATGAATGCAACAATATCCCAAATTTTTTGGTCACTGTGAGTTTTACCGAAAGAAGGCATACCGGTAAGTTTAATTCCGTTCTTCGTAATCCAGAATAGCTGTTGAGCAGGCATTTCTTTAGCTGAATGTGCAAGATTCGGCGGATGCGGATAAAGTCCTTTTCCAATTTCACTTCTTTCAATTCCTGGTGCACCATGACATGTTTGACACATTTCTCTGTAGTGAATGAATCCTATTCTAACTAAGGAAGTGTCATTTAAATTATTTGGAACTTTTATGTCTTTTGAGTGATGTTCGATAGAATTATCTTTAACTGCATTAATCAGCATAAGTGTTAAACTATTATGAGGTACCATTGCACTAATATTATACGTACCCGATTCAATATAAATAAACGAAACGGCTATTATAACTACAATTACAATAATTGTTCTTATCGCATATTTCATTGTCCACCTTATAAAAATTGTTTAGCGAAATTAAATGTTTTCTACAAGGTAATTTGAATTTCAAATCACATTGATAATTCTTTAACAAGGATTGTACTTCAATAAATAATAGCTGAAATTTTAACCTTAATTAAAGAGGAGATATAATTAATAAATGAATGATTAAAATATTTTAGATTTCAACCTTATTCACTTTACTTCTTCTGATAATGACAAGAATTAAGCCAATTGACATTATTAAGACACCAAGCCAAACAAAACTTATAAATGGTTTTGTACTAACTTCAACGGTTAATATTTCACCGGGTTCAGTATTCTTATTCTGAAAAGAAGTATTAGATGCTTTAACCTGATTATTATCTACATATGAAATCGGTGAAAAATATAAGTCTTTTGTAAAGCTTTCCAGAATATACGGCTCTCTCATTAAGCTGTTGTTATAACCCGAGTAAAACATAACGGGAGAGACAGTATATAATTTTTTCTTCTCCTGCACATTAATATCAAAAGTATATTTATCGGTGTTGGCAATAAGTTTAGGTCCGGTAAAAGTTAAATCAACATTAAAAACATGGGTTTTAATTCCCAGCGGAAGATCAACCTGTTCCGAACGGCTTAAAGTGGATGATGCTAAAACACCGAAAAGGAAAAGAGCAAAACCAATATGAGCAAAATGTCCTCCCCAAAAATAAAAACCGCTTTTTATTACTCTGATAAGCATTTGTACATTAACAGCTATTGTAAAAATTAGTGCAAGAAGTAAAAAATCATATTCCAAATTTTTTATATTGAGTGAAATTAAAATTAATATTGTAACTGCTATTGATATTAAAAATGCAGGTAATAAATTCTTTATCCATTCATTTCCATTTGTCTCTTTCCACCTTAGGAATAAACTAAAACCTATTAGCAGGCACATTATTATTACGAGAGGCAGATTCATTTGATTATAAAAATTAACTTCAACCGATTCACCTATTAACGGCGAAGATGTCCCTACGAAAACCACTAAAGCAGATGCAACCAGGAATAAGGCGCCGTATAATAATCCGGATTCTCTGGATAGAAATTTTTCTTTATTTTCATTTGAATCGACTAGTGACTTCCTTCTGTAAATTATTCCTCCGATACCTGCTATGGTAAATGTAGAAATAAAGAAAATTAAAAATATATAAACAGCAGCGCCCGGATTTTCAAAAGAATGCACGGAAGCTTTTGATAAAATTCCGCTGCGCGTTAAAAATGTACTGTACAAAACCAATATAAAAACCAAAACACCGAGGGTAAGATTTGTTTTGGCAAACCGCCCGATTCTATCCAGAATCTGCGTCTGCTTTTGTACTAATAAAGTATGAATCAAAGCGACACTTATAATCCAGGGAATAAGGCTTGCATTTTCCACGGGATCCCATCCCCAGAAACCGCCCCAGCCTAAAACTCCGTAAGCCCAATATCCGCCGATCATCAGACCCAACCCGAGTACTGCCGCTGCTGTTACCGTCCAAGGTAATACTAACTTAACCCATTGATTATATTTATTTTTAATTAAAGCGGAAACTGCAAATGTAAACGGGACCGCTGAAAGCGCATACCCCAGAAATAAAATCGGCGGATGTACTTCCATCCAAAAATTTTGTAATAGGGGATTAAGTCCTTTCCCTTTGATTAAAAAATCACTAAAAGGTATGCCGTTTGATTTGAGAACCGATATTAATTGAGGACTCATTAGTACATATTGCTGGTTTGAACCCGAATTGCTGTATACAAAACTCTGGAATACAGGCATCTTTAAAAATGCCTGGTTGATATATCTTATATCTATATAATTCGGATCAGTCCAGATTAAGGTAAACGGGCTTTTAAATAAAGGAGTAACCATCATTATCAAATAAACAATTATTAAGGAATAGACCATCATAAAAGCAGGCTCTAAGTCGTTTCGCTTGGAAGTATAATTTTGTAAAACAGCTCCGATTATTACGGCCAATAAAAGCCACAGCATGAAACTGCCTTCCTGGCCTGCGTAAAAAGTTGATAGTAATAAACCTGTGGATAAATCGGCATTGCTGTAATTAAAAACGTAATTATATTGATATTGATGCGTTAGAATTATAAGAAGGAAAAATATGCTTGCTGCAATTACAAATGCAGTTGTAATATGATAAGCATACCTTGCACGTATAAGAGCTTTGTTATTTCCTTTTGATGCTAGATAATATGCTATTACACTGTAGATTGCAGTAATAAGCGCTAATATCGTAATTATATTTCCGAACATTTATAAACTCCATTAATACTTTTTAAAATATTATAATTTTTATTCTTAGTTTTGCTACAAGGAATTTGTTACCAGACCGCCGTATTTTTTATTTATCTCAAGAGCAACCTGATCCGGTTTCTTACCTTTCTCCAAATTTTTCGTTATGAAATTTCTTTCTTGTACTGCCACATCACAATCGCATACATTCAGCGAATCGCTGCACTTCCCGCACGCACATTCAAAATTAGAAGCAACAGTATAAACTTGAGATTTAATTAAAGGATCTACAGCTTTCATTTCCGTAATCGCCGGTTGATAAGTATTATATTTATGAAACAGCAAATCAAGTGAACCGGCGATCCCTACAGATAATATTATTATAATTGAAATAACCCAGACGTTCTTGAATTGCCCTGCTAAAATTGATTTTCTATGGCTATAATTTTTATGAGACAATTTTTTTTCAGTTCTCTTGTCGGATTTTATATTGCGTTTTATACTTTTCCTTTTTATATGCGCAGAAGGATTTTGCTGCTTAATTAATTCCGCGCCGCAATTTAAGCAAAAATTAGCTTGGAAATTATTCTTTGAGCCACAATTTTTACAAATAACCATATTACCCTTTGAATTATCGGACAAATTTGTGCCGCATTCTGAACAATATTTATTACAGTCGGGATTATTACTGCCGCATTTGATGCAAGTTTTCATTTTTAAATTCCTTTCCAATTAAATATGCAGTTATTACTCATTTCTTCACATGAAAACCATGATTTAATAAATTTTCTCCAGCTTCTTTAATTGTAACTTCTTTCAACTTCATACCGCACTTGGGATCGATTCCCGGCTTATCTGATAAAACGTTAAAATCCATAGGACATTGATAGATTTTCCCGTCTTTATTCTTATCTATTTCTTTAAGATTAATTATCCCTTTATAAAGTCTTGGCTCTTCCGAATTAGTTTTAGATATATCTTTCATTTCTTTCATATTCATTTCCATGTTTTTTGAAGAGTATTTTTCCATTTTATCGTTATGTGTTTGATTCATTAATTTGTTTTGTCCAAATGAATATGATGCGGACCAGAAAGAAATAATTACTATAATGCCTAAAGTTCTTAAAATTTTTAATTCCATTTAAAATCTCCTTAAATTATTAATAATTGATAAAATAATTTTATCTATTTGCAGCAGTCTTTGCCTTTAGATGCATTCTTAAATTTCCGGCGAAGTATAAAAACAAACAAAGCTGCAACTATTATTAGAACTAAGTATTTCGTAATTTTTCCCTTATTTATATAACATGATTTACTTTTTCTATCTCATCTTAATACTATAAAACCGGAGACGAAAATAATTTTATCTCCTTTTTATATTAATAACTGAAGTTACGCAATTGTCATGCTGAACTAGATTCAGCATCTAAAAATGTTGAAAAAATGAAGATTCCGAATCAAGTTCGGAATGACAAAAGATATTTTTTATTAATTATGCGTAACTTCAATTAATTATTTCCATTCAATAATTTTTTAACTTCAAATTTCTTTATAATATAAAAGATAGCCGGATAAAATGTCAGGCCGATAATCATTGTTGTTAGAATACCGCCGAACATCGGAGCAGCTATCCTTTTCATTACATCTGATCCGGTGCCTGTGCCTATTAGTATCGGGAATAAACCGAACAATAATGCCATTACAGTCATCATTACCGGTCTTATTCTATTTGCTGCTCCGTGAAATGTAGCCTCGCGAAGTGCCGAAAATGAGGTCATTAAACCTTCGTTTTTCATTTTATCGTAAGCAATATCGAGATAAAGCAGCATTACAACTCCCATCTCTGCGCTTACACCAAGCAGAGCAATTACACCTACCCAAACAGCGACACTGGTATTATATCCTGCAAGATAAAGGAACCAAATAGCTCCGACCATTGAAAACGGCAAAGATAATAAAATGATTCCTGTCTTTATAACAGATTTGGTGTTTATATATAATAGAAGCATAACAAGCAGTAAGGTTAACGGTATAACCATAGCCAGTCTTTTTGCAGCATCCTGCATATATTCATACTGGCCGCTCCATATCAATGAATATCCCGCCGGAAGTTTAAGCTTGGAATTTAGAATGCGTTGAGCATCTTTAACATAAGTACCGATATCGATATTTTCTATATCGATATAAACCCATGCGTTCGGCCTTGCATCTTCGGATTTAATAACAGGCGGACCTTTTTTAATTTGAAGATCCGCAAGCTCTGCCAGGGGAACGCTGCCGCCTCCCGGTATTGGTACAAGTACTCGTTTTAATGCTTCAATGTTATTTCTGTAATCTCGCTGATACCGCAAGTTCACAGGGTAACGTTCCAAACCCTCAACAGTTTTGGTAATATTCATTCCGCCGATTGCGGACATAATTACATCCTGCACATCCTGAACGGATAACCCATACCTGGCTATTGCGTCTCTATTAATGTTGAAGTCTATGTAATTTCCGCCGTATGATCTTTCTGCATAAACTGATCTTGTGTGAGGAACCGTTTTAATAATTTGTTCTATCTGCTCTCCGATTTTTTGAAGCACTTCCAGATTTGGTCCTGCTATTTTTATACCGACAGGTGTTTTAATACCGGTAGACAGCATATCGATCCTTGTCTTGATCGGCATTGTCCACGCATTTGTTAGTCCGGGAATTTGTATTGCTTCATTCATCTTATCAACGAGTTTCTTTTCCGTCATTCCTTCAGGCCATTGATCCTTAGGTTTAAGCCTGATGGTTGTTTCCAGCATGGAAAGCGGGGCCGGGTCCGTTGCCGTGTTAGCACGACCGGCTTTCCCGAATACGCTCTTAACTTCGGGAAACGATTTAATAATTCTATCCGTCTGCTGAAGAATTTCTTTAGCCTTAGTTATGGAAATTCCCGGAAGTGTTGTAGGCATATAAAGCAAATCACCTTCGTCAAGCGGCGGCATAAATTCGGATCCCAGTCTTGAAAAAGGAATAACTGTAATTAAAATAATAACAATTGCCGTACTTATTACCCACCATCTCTTATTTACTACAAAATCTACAACCGGCTTGTATATTTTTATTAGGAACCTGGTTATCGGATTGTCTTCTTCCTTTCGCATTTTACCTCTTACGAAGAATCCGATTAAAACAGGTACAATAGTTACGGCAAGAATTGCTGCTGCCGCCATCGAATATGTTTTAGTAAAAGCTAAAGGTTTAAATAGCCTTCCGGATTGCTGTTCCAAAGTAAATACAGGTAAGAATGAAACTGTAATTACTAAAAGAGAGTAAAAGATGGAAGGGCCGACTTCTTTAGAAGACTCAAGTATTACCGTCCAATGAGAACGCTGTTTTTCCTTAGGCTTTTCCTGCTCTTTTACCATATGGCTTTGAGCATTTTCTACCATAATTATTGCAGCGTCCACCATTGCTCCTATTGCAATTGCAATTCCTGAAAGCGACATTATGTTTGCATTTATTCCTTGAATCCTCATTACAAGAAATGCAGCAAGTACTGCAGTAGGCAACGTAAAGATAGCAACAAGAGAACTTCGTACATGCATGAGGAAAAGGATAATAATGAAAGCTACCACTAAACTCTCTTCAAGAAGTTTATCTTTCAAAGTGTCCATTGCTCTAATTATTAAAGAAGAACGGTCGTACGCCGGAACTATTTTTACTCCCGGAGGCAAAGAACTTTTTATTTCTTTAAGTCTTTGCTTAACTCTGTTTATCACCTTTAACGCATTTTCCCCATAACGCATTACAATAATTCCGCCTACAGTTTCACCTTCACCGTTCCAGTCTGCCACGCCTCTTCTAAGATCAGGGCCAATGTCGATGTCGGCAACATCCTTCAAATAAATTGGCGTGCCGGTTCTAGGAGAAACGCCTATTGCTATATCTTTTAGATCATTCGCGTTTTTAATATAACCCAATCCTCTAACCATAAACTCCATTTCGCCCATTTCGAGCAGCCGTCCACCGACATCATTATTACTATTCTTTATAGCCATCTTAATTTTTTGAAGTGGTATACCATAATAAGCAAGTTTGGTAGGATCAACATTTACTTGATATTGTTTTACAAATCCTCCAACGCTGGCAACCTCGGCTACTCCGGGGATTGCAGAAAGCTCATATTTCAGAAAATAATCCTGGATTGATCTTAGCTGCTGTAAATTTTTTGTTTTTGATTGAAGAGTATATTCATATACCCACCCAAGTCCGGTTGCATCCGGACCCAATTGAGGAGAAACGCCTGCCGGCAGATCGCTTCTTAAAGAACTTAAATATTCCAGCACTCTGCTTCTTGCCCAATATAAATCGGTTCCGTCCTTGAATATGACATAAACCATTGAGAAACCGAAGAATGAATATCCTCTAACAACTTTGGCATCAGGTACCGAAAGCATCTTTGTCGTTAAAGGATAAGTGACCTGATCTTCAACAATTTGCGGACCCTGTCCGGGATATTCTGTATATATTATAACTTGAACATCGCTCAAATCCGGGAATGCATCTACAGGGATGCTTGTTAAAGCCCAAATTCCTCCGCCGATTAAAGCTATGGTAAGAAAGATTACAATAAATTTATTATTTATCGACCATTCTATTAACTTGGCAATGGCACCGTCTTTCGATATTTTATCTGTAGTCATTATAAGCTCCTTCCTACTTAACTTTAAATCCGTGTTCGATTAAATTTGCTTTTGCTTCGGCTATTGTAACTTCCTGAAGTTTCATTCCGCACTTTGGATCAATACCGGGTTTATCCGACAAAACATCAAAATCCATCGGACATTGATATACCTTCCCGTCATGATTTTTATCAACAGCTTCAACATTTATAATCTTTGCCTTTATATTTTCAGACACCTGTTTTTTTGTTCCGTTCATTTTCATTGGTTTTTTATTTTCGGATTTCTTGTTGTCCATTTTCATATTCTTCATTGTTTTGGCGGAATCTTTCTCTTTTCCATTTTTATTTGCCGGGACAAATTGCTGAACTGCCGCTCTCAAATTGCTTTCGGAATCAATTAAGAATTGGGCAGATGTTACGACTTTAGTGCCCGCACTTAATCCTTCAAGTACTTGATAATAACCATTTGAATAACCGCCGAGAATTACATCTTGAGGTTTGAATTTTCCATCACCTAATGAAATAATTACAAGATTTCGCATCCCGCTTCGTATTACAGCATTTTCAGGTATAATTGGATGAACACCGAGCTTTCTACCGCTGATCTCAACATTAGCAAACATTTCCGGCATCAGTTTGCCTTGTAAATTGTTAACATCAATTCTTACTGTTGCCGTCCTTGATTTAGAATCAATAGTGGGATAAATAAAAGATATTCTTCCGTCATAAACTTTTCCCGGAAAATAATTGAATCTAATCTTTGCAGCAGAACCTAATTCTATTTTGTAAAGTTCGTATTCATAAATATCTGCTGTAAGCCAGAGAGTGGAGAGATTTGATATATGCATTAAAGGCTGTCCTGCCATTATCTTTTGACCTTCAAGTATATTCTTTTGAATTACGGTTCCGGAATACTGTGCATAAAGAGTTATATAAGTCTTGACTTCTTTCGTCCTTTCAATTCTTTGAATTTCCGATTCCGGGATTTCCAGTAGCTGAAGTTTTCTTTCTGCATTTTTAACGAGTTCGTTCCCGCTGTTTATAACATCACCGACATTTGATTTATCTACTGATTTTTGATAGGACAAAGCTGTAAGTAATTCCTGTTCCGCAGCTACCAGTTCGGGAGAATAAATATCCATCAGCTTTTCTCCTTTGCTTACTTTTTCGCCTGTATAATCCACATACAATTTTTGAATCCAGCCGTTAACCCGTGTTGTTACGATATAATCTTCAGTCTCATTTGTTTTTAATACACCGTTGGTGACTACACGCGACGAAAGCTCGGAATCTATAACCGTATACGTTTGCACATTCATGTCCTGTACAATTACGGGATCGATCTTTACAAAGCCGGCAGCACCGCCTTCATCTGCATATACCGGGACAAGATCCATTCCCATTTTGGATTTACCGGGATGATTATAAATTTCAGTCGGATTCATCGGTGCACGCCAGTAAAGAATTTTTCTTCCTTTTTTTGTAGTAGTTTGTGCAGCTGTAATTTGGCTAGAATTTCCTGTAGTAGAGAAGAAATAAATTCCTGCTGCAATCACTACTATTCCGATTATTACATATAATATTATTTTATTTTTCACTTTTTAATCTCCAAAATTCTGTTATACATAAATTTCTAATTTAATTTTGTGCCTGTTAAAAACTCTAATGCGGCAACTTCCTTTAAATAATTTGTCTTCAACCTATAAATGTCCGTGTGTATTTTATACAAATTGTTTTCCGCATCTATTACATTTATAAAATCTATTTGACCTACCTGGTAGCTGGATAAAGCTGCATTATAAGTCTGTTCCGCTTGAGGCAGCAGCCCGTTATTTATGAGATTAATTCTTTTCTTTAAAGTATTAAGTTTTGAAACTGCGCTTCCGAAGTTTGCATTAAGCATTTGCAGAGATGAGTTGTACTGCTGCATGTAAAGTTCTTTCATTGATTCTGTCTCTTCAACTTTTGCGCTTACTTTACCGCCGTAATTAAGCGGCAGAGAAATTCCTACCATAAATGAAACCAGATCATGGAGATCCATGTTTGTTTGTGCAATCCTGTCTCTTTGAGTGTATTGGATGCCTAAACTAAAATTAGGATAATAGTCGTAATCTGCTAAAGATTTTTGAAGTGCGGCTTTCTCTTCTGCAATATTTATACCTTTTAAAAACGGTCTATTTGCTCTTGCCAGCGAATCTAGTTCGGATTGCGTCAGGGATAAAAATTTAATATTAAAATTTTCATGAACATTTAATGTAGAATTTGAAGGTTTTAATAAATATGAGTTTAAAACTGCCAACTGGGAAGATTCTTGTTCTGCCAGTTGATCAAGCTTATCGTTTACTTTTGTTATTTCTAATTCTATCTTTAATAAATTCTGCTGACTCGCCGTTGAAACCGAATATTTAGTCCTTACAACTTCGGCTATACTTTTCAGCAGCTTACCGCTTTCATTTTCAAGATTAATTGCTTTTCTTGTAAATGAAAGTTCATAGTAAGCAGAAGCAACATTTTTTCTTATTTCGTTTTTAGCATCATCTAGTTCTTCTTTAACAATATCGGCATTTTTTTGTGAAACCTTACCCATTGTACTTAACTTTCCTGGAAAGGGAATCTTCTGTGAAAGTCCTATTATTTTCCCGGTCATAGCTTCTTGCGTAAATGAGAATGAATTTGTCGGTAAATTCATTAAGCCGAGTGTCAACATCGGATCGGGAAGGTTTGAAACTTGCGGAACCATATCTTCACTTGCATTAAGTTTTGCCTGAAGCATTTTTATTTTAGGACTAACTTTAATCGCTTGTGCAATTAAAGAATCGAGTGTCGTTTGTGCCGAAACCGGTGATCCCGATAAACATGCAGATATAAATAATAATGCGCATAATATCTTTTTCATTTAATTATCCTTAACCTTAATTTTTTTTCTTATGAATAAAAATCTAAAAACCAATTTTATGAACGAAACACGTACTGATATAACGGGCATAGTAATGCACCGCTACAAATTAAAATCCGTTGGTTTTTAGATTAGAAGTGTAGAGTTAGTTAGATATAAAGAATTGCTTGAAAGAAGCGGGGGAGAAGTATCACAATAAATTTGGTTGAAGCTGTCCGTAATAATAAGATCATTATTTAAAACCGGAAGTGCCATTACTGCTAATAACTGTACATTACCGGAAAAATTATTGTTTGAAGATAAATAATAATCTTTAATTGGAGAATCAACTGTCTTAACGGTACAGCAATTGCTGGTAATTCTTGTACCTTGAATATTATCAACGGCTTCCGATGTGCATGTTTCTCCGTTACTCATTTCTGTTTGCATAACCATCGGGCATTTATCCATTGAGTAAGAATTTGTCATATGACAGAAATAAATACTGACCGGTATACTTGTTATGGAAACAAAGAATACGATTATTAATGATAATATTGATATTTTTTTCTTCACACTATAAAATATTTTGTTGTGAAAAGTTAGACAATTCCCATGCCATTTAATAATATATGTCTAAACATCATTAAATTATAGGAATAAATCAATGTTGCAGGATACAAGCATTGAAAATTAGCACAAATATTGCAAATTATTTCTCATAATAGATAATTCTAAATTCAGTTATTAAAAATTTTTTAGGGAATACGATGATTATATGTGTTAAATTATTTCTTCCTAAGAATAATTGCGGCTATGTATTTATACGCACTGAAAGAAAATTTTTAATTTAATTTGTTGACTTTATAATCTTAGGTAATTAAAATAGTTAAGCGGAAATAAAAGCTTAATTAAATCTATTTTCTCTTTGATAATTAACATTTTCATTATTATCTATCCTATTTGGATTTTGATTTAATAGATAATCTTAAATATGAAAGAAGAATATGAAAAAAATACTTCTACTCTCTTTTATAGTTGCGATTTTAAGCTTTAAATATTCTCAGAAGTTGTTTAACAAAATTAATAAAGTAGAAAAATCTAATTTAGCCGAACCTGTTCAGGGGAATCATGATAATCCTTTTGCTGCCCAGGAATTTAGATATAATATGTTAAAAGGGAACAAACCTTATTTAGATCCATATGCGAGACAAAGAGCCATAAGTTATACCAAAAAATATTTGTTAAAGAAAAAACCTGCAAATGCGGAATCAATTACATCATGGACTTCAATTGGGCCCGGAAATATAGGGGGAAGGATAAGAGCAATTTTAATTAGACCAAACCATACAAGTACTTTGCTTATAGGAGCAGTATCCGGGGGGGTATGGAAAACAACCGACGGCGGTGCAAGCTGGTTTCCCACAATGGATAACGATAATCCTCTTGCCATTGATTGTATGGTAAACAGAGGCGACACTGTTTATGCCGGTACAGGCGAAGGCTGGGGAAACATGGATGCAGTTTATGGAGGAGGTATTTATAAATCTACCGATTTTGGAGATACATGGTCGCTGCTTCCCAGCACTGCTACAATTGATCCGTTATCAACAATATCCTGGAATTTTAAGAATGTTTTAAAATTAGCTTTCGATCCCGATGGTAACTTGTATGCCGTAACTAAGGCATTTAATTATAAAGACGGCGTAGGAAATTTCCGTTCAAACGGCGGCCTTTTCAGATCCACCGATGGAGGTGCTTCGTGGTCGAAAATAAGCAGCGATTCCATAGGATATTATTATAACGGCTGCGATGTAATACCCATTACTTCTTCTACAATTTTATTTGCAGCTCAACATAGCGGAATATATAAAACTACAAACGGCGGAACTAACTGGCTGCATATTACAAGCGGACTGCCGACTTCATTTGATAGAATTTCCATGACTCAGGATCCTAATTCTTCAAATACTATTTATGCAGTATTTTCGGAATATAATACAAGTACCGATCAAGCCGGCATCTATAAGTCAATAGACGGAGGCAGCAATTGGAGTGCCTTATCTACACCAGGCACAATTGCATCAACAGGAAATGCTTCCTATCTTGGTGGTCAGGGGTGGTACGATAATACAATTGCAGTCGATCCTAAAAATTCAAATAATATTTATGTCGGCGGTGTAGATATGATGAAATCAACCGACGGCGGCGGCAGCTGGTTTCAATTAACTTATTGGTCAACAAGTTACGGAAAACCTTATGTTCATGCCGATCATCATGCGACGACATTCGATACTATGCAAACCAACGTATTATATGACGGCAATGACGGCGGTATTTATAAAACCACTGATGGCGGCGCATCTTGGACAGCTCTTAATAATGATTTGAGTATCACTCAATTTTACGGAGGCTGTGCATATCCGACCGGGAATACCTTTTTAGGCGGCACACAGGATAACGGGCATTTATCTTACGATGGTTCAAACAGTAATTGGACGGAAGTTTTTGGCGGAGATGGAGGATATGCGGCAATTGATCAATCGAATTCTTCAACAATCTATGAAGAATATGTTTATCTTCAGCTTCATAAATCTATAAATGGCGGTGGTTCATGGAACAATGCTTATAATGGATTAACCGATGCTAATTCAAGTTCTTTATGTTTATTTATTGCACCATTTGCAATAGACCCTGAGAATTCTTCGGTTTTAATTGCCGGCTCCGATAAAGTATGGATTACTACTAATGCTACAATTAATTGGAAGAAATCAAGCTCTACACTTTCCAGCGGGCAACTGATAAGTGCTGTTACTGTTGTTAACAGTTCTTCTCCGTATTTAGGCTTTGCCGGTACTACCGGCGGTAAAATATTTAAATGTACAAGTTTAACAGGCAACAGCGATTCATGGACTGAAATAACTCCTTCATCGAATAACGGAGCTTATGTAAGAAGAATTGTAGTAGACCCCAGTAACCTTCAACATATTTATGCTTGCTATTCGGGGTATAATAATGACGGTATAACACCAACCAAGCATGTTTTATATTCTTCGGATCAAGGCACAACTTGGACGGATATTTCCGGCTACCTGCCTGATGTTCCTGTTCACTCATTGGTAATCGATCCGTATGATTCTCAAATATTATATATCGGCACCGAAATAGGAGTTTATGAAACAACTAACGGCGGGACAAACTGGATTAATACAACAACAGGTATGGCAAGTTATGTCCCCGTGGATGAACTGGTTTTGCAGACCGCAACAAATAACCTGCTGGCTTTTACACATGGAAGAGGAGTTTTTAAAACTACAACACCTTTACCGATTGAGCTGACTAATTTTACTACTCAAGTTGATAATGAAAAAGTGAATCTTAATTGGCAGACCGAAGCTGAGTTGAACAATTATGGATTCGAGATAGAAAGAAGTCTATCCCCAAATCCTTCACAAAGAGAAGGCGGAACTTCGGGAAAAAGCTCCGCGATGAATTGGGAAGCCATTGGATTTGTTCATGGAGCCGGAAACAGCAATTCACTTAAGAATTATTCTTTTACCGATAGCAATCCAGTCGGCGGAAGTAATTTTTCTTATAGGTTAAAACAAATTGACAGTGACGGCAGTTTTAATTATTCAAAAGTACTCAATGTAAAAGTTATTCCGTCGCAGTTTATGTTGAAACAGAATTATCCAAATCCTTTTAATCCTACCACAACTATAAAATATTCTTTACCGGTAGGAGACAGAGTAGAATTAAAATTATATAATATTACGGGTAAGGAAGTTGCATCTTTAGTAAATAAAGTACAGGAATCCGGCAATTATTCCGTACAATTTAACGGATCTAATCTTGCAAGCGGAGTTTATTTTTATAGATTAACTACAAGTAAAAATTCTTCGGTTAAGAAAATGATTTTGTTAAAGTGAGTAATGCTGATAAAAAAGAAACGAAGTAACAAAAGGGAGGTTGTTTTTATAATCATGGAATAATCGTATAATTTATTCACGTTGCTAATTTATTTCATTCACAATACAATATTTTTCAGCGCAGTATTTAAATAAATGAAAACCTGTTCCTGCTTCTTCCACAACTTCAAAAAGTAGTTTAGTATCCGTAATTTTTGTTAATCCGAGAATCTTAACATTGTTTTTAAATAATACATCCGGTATCAAACTGCTTGACGGCCCGGTGACTATTACTTCAGACTTGGGGGAAACTGCTTTCAACAAATCATCCATAGTATTGTTAACTAAAGTAAGGCCGGTAATCATAACTACGTCCGATTCGGGAATAACTTTAATAAATTCTTCAGCCGGTACATAATATTGTTTCTGATCTTCGTTCAGCGCTTCTTCATCAAGTTCCAATACATAAAGTTTATTTTTAGAAGCTGCAACTTTTTTTATGTAGCTTTGAAATGCACCTACAATTGTAATCGTTTTTGGCGGAGTTAAATCTACCAGTTCAATCGGGTCGGTACCTTCTAAAATTTTGTAATTGGATTTTGAAATCAACTTTGATGAAACTGCATTTAACACTGCAGCCTTTAAAGTTTCTCTTATCTTTAATCCGGAATGATCTTCAAATAAATCTGTAACTTTTTGGCCTTTTATTTTTGCCGGTGAAAAATTACCGAAATCACGATCCTTTTTGTAGCAGTTGGAGTGGGAATCAATATTAGTGCTTGCTGCTCCGCAGCTTCCATCTGACAATAAAACTGCAGTAAGAAAAACGCCAACCCTTACATCGGAAATTGTAAGATCATTTAAAAAGTCTATATGTCTTGATTTTATTAATTCGTATGTCTGATCCAGAATCATTGGTTTATTCCCATAAAATTTCTAAGAATTAACTTTATAAAAATAAAAAAAATTAAATCTTAAATTTAAAGTAATGTTTTAATTTGAATATTTGTTAATGTCATATCCATACAAAGTTGGGTGACTTAATTACTTATAAAAATGTTAGAATGGAATATAGAAAGACATAATTGAAAAAAGTCTTTCCCTTCACAAGCATTTACGTTAACTTAATTTTATTATTAATCACTGTAATTTAATATAGATAAACAAATTACAGATATTTCAATTTAAGCCAGGTAAAATATTGAACTCCTAACGGAGTTCCTTTAAAGTTGGTTTCTTCCTCGTTACAAACATATGACTCCCATCGAAGTCAATCAAAAACTCCATTGGAGTTTTATGTTTGTAAAAAGAGTAAATTACAAAGAAACCAGCACTCCGATAGGAGTGCAAAGTTAAGCAGTTAATGTAAATTATAATATAATTTTATTCATTAGTATTTATATTTTTAAAAGTTAACTTGAAACCTATAATTCCCAATAGAAAGATTAGATAGGGTTTTTAAATATGTCACCGCTTAAAAATACAAGTCAGGATGCGCAAACTAAAATAATTATTCTTATAATGTTGAACCAAACTAATTTATAATGCATCTTATAGTTAATTCGATTTGAAATTAATTCTTGTCTGATAAAAAATTGTTGGTATAAAACGATAAATGTATTTTATTTGTAGTGAACTATAATTTAAGGAAACCTACAAAATGGAAATAAAAGCAATTCAAGATTATTACCCGGAAGAATTAAGCTACTGCTACGGCTGCGGCAGGTTGAACGAATACGGCCATCAAATAAAAAGCTATTGGGACGGCGAAGAAACCATTGCGCATTTCACTCCGAAAGATTTTCACATCGCAATTCCGGGATATGTTTACGGAGGATTGATCGCTTCTATAATTGACTGTCACGGAACGGGAACTGCAGCTTTAGCCGCATATAAAGCGGAGAACAGGGAACCTGATTCACTTCCTCCATTCCGTTTTGTAACGGCGTCTCTTCAAGTGGATTATATTAAACCTACTCCGCTTGGAGTTGAACTTGAATTGAGAGGAAAAATAATTGAGGTAAAAGGAAGAAAAGTAATTTCTGAAATTACGGTTTCTGCCGACAATATGGTCTGTGCCCGCGGTAAGGTTATTGCTGTTCAAATGCCGGATAATTTTATTGCACAGAATTAATTTTTTATAAGGAATTATATAGATGCTTGTTGTAATAGGTTCGGATGGTAATACCTTGGAAAGCAAAGTTGCAAAAAGATTCGGGCATGCAAATTATTTTATACAATATGATACAAATACAAAAAATTATGAAGCTTTTGAAAATTCGACTGAAGGTCATAACCATGAAAACCTCCGGGTATTTTTAGACAGGGGAGTTGAAGTATTTATTGTCGGAAATATAGGCCCGCACGCTTTCGAAATGATTAATACACCTAAAAGTAAAGTTTATTTAGCAAGAAAGATGAGTGTTTCCGAAGCAATAGAAAAATTACAAAAAAATAATTTGGAGCATTTAACCGAGCCAACAGTAAAACATAGTATTAATCAACGGCATGAACACTAATATGTGGATTTATCTTTTGTACTTTTAGGGGAATTTGATTATTTGTATCTCACCCTCTTCATCTTTAACAGGATATAATTATCTTATCTAAGTTTGTCTAAGAAATAATTTAATAAATTAACTTTATTGGTAAATAAAAAAGATTTTTGTTGTCCTCAAATCAGAGCCTAATAGTTCTTAGTACTTTATTAACCAAAACATGTTGTTTAAGATAAAAATGAAAGTATAAGAAATTGTTAAAACAGTTGAAAATAAGCTTTAAAAAAGTCATTAACTTCGGGATTAATCCCGAAGTTAATGGTAAATAACAATATCCAAAACCGTTTTAACGGTTTACTTAATAAACGTGTAACTTTAAATAATAAAACAATAATTACATGCCTTTTTCCCATTCCGGAAATCTGCCGGGCGTATAAGGCGCGCCGTATTTATTGAGTTTAGATTCAACGGTTTTAACTTCATTATCAATCGATTTAAGCGTAGTTAATAATCCGCCGAACTGGTCGGCTGCAACATCATAGGATTTAATAAATGTTGAAGTTGGAGCAGAAGTCGTTGTCCATAACGATGAAGTAATCAAATCAATTCTGTCTTTTAATGATGTCGGAGTTGCACCTTCATATTGAGCTAATAAAGGATTACCGTTAAGTTCTCTGTTAAAAGCATCAAGCTCTTTTTTAATTGAAATAATCGAATCGTAAGTATCATCGGGAACATTTGCTCCTTCGATAACCGCCTTTTCCATGTAAGCAATTTTGTTGACGAGCGATTTTCTAAATGCATCAGCGGCAGACATTGCCCTGGTAAGTTTGGCAACCTTCTCATTGAATTTGTCTAATGCAATTTTATTTTTTGCCGGCAGTGTAGTATTATGAAGCTGTCTGCAGACAAATTCCTGAGGTTTAACCAATTCCGTAAATTTACCGTTTTCAAATTTGGAAAGTGAAACTTTATATTTACCGGGTACAACCATGTAGCCCAAATCCGGCTGTTCCCAGGGAACGCTGTTGTCGGGCTTTTTTAAGGAAACAGCGGTAAAGGGTGCATACCGGAAATTCCAGACAATCCTGTTTACGCCTTTATGCGCTTCGGTTTTTAGCTTTCTGATAACATTGCCTTGCTCATCTGTTATTGTAAATAAAAGATATGATTTCGGTTCTTCTTTTTCATTTAACAATTCTTTATAAGAAGGGTATTTGATGTCTTCTTTTTCCTTCAACTCCTTTTTTTCTTTATCTCTTCTTATTTCTTTAAGAGATTTAATATCATTTTTCAAATAATAAGTGAACACGGCGCCAAACGGTGGATTAGGTGCGGAATAAAAATTTGCTCCCTGGAATCCTATTCCTTTAAAACCAAAAGGTGTTGACTGAATATACATAAGTGCATCCTTGATCGGGAAGATTACCGCATCTTTGTTCATATCTTTCTTTAAATATCTGAGCGGAGTATAATTATCAAGTATATAAATTCCTCTTCCGAAAGTCGAAACCACAAGATCATGTTCTCTTCTCTGGATTGTCAAATCCATTACGCATTCGGTGGGAATTCCGTTTTTTAATTGTATCCATTCTTTCCCGCCGTCAACGGTAAAGTAAACTCCGAACTGAGTCCCGATAAATAATAAATCTTTGTCAACATCATCCTGAGCAATTGTATAAGTACTTCCTTTATCGGGAAGGTTCCCGTTAAATAAAAACCATGAATGTCCTCCATCTGTAGTTTTAAATAAGTAAGGTTTATAATCGCCGTCAACAAAATTCTGGCAGGCAGCATAAGCAATTTTTTTATCAAAGTGTGATCCGATTATCTGTGAGATCCTTGCATACTTTGGAAGGCCTGGTGTTGAAGATTTAATCCATGTTTTGCCTCCGTCGGTTGTAACATGTATAAGTCCGTCTCCGGATCCGACGAATAATAAATTTTCATCAAGAGGAGATTCTGCAATTGTGGATATTTGAGCCATAGTACCTTTTCGCGCTAAATCATCCACGCTCCAGCTTCTGTCCATTAAGTTCTGCATTTCTTTAGGTACGCCTCTAGTTAAGTCGGGACTGATTACTCTCCAAGAATCACCGCGGTCGTCGGTGCGGAATAATTTGTTCCCGCCTAGATATAATCTTTTATTATCAAATTTTGAAATAAGTAATGCAGCATCCCAATCAAATCTGTATGCGGTATCCGTGTTGAATTCATACGGTCTTATATATAATTGTTCGCCGCTTTTTTTATCGTATCTAACCAATCCGGCATACTGTGATTCGGCATAAATAATATTCGGATTCTTCCAATCAACCTGCGTTTGAAAACCGTCACCGCTGGTTGTAAAGAACCAGTCGCGGTTTGTTATGCCGCTCGTGCTAATTGTTCTTGAGGGACCGCCGAAACTGTTATTGTCCTGCGATCCTGCGTAAACATTATAAAATGGAGTATCATTGTCTGTTGTTACTTTATATATTTCTGCTATCGGGATATTTGATTTGAAGCCCCAGTGCTTCCCCTGGTCGTAAGTTACGTAGACGCCGCCGTCGCATCCGTCAATCATATGCTGATTATCGGAAGGATCAATCCAAAGCACGTGGTTATCAACGTGCTTATCTTTCTCGCCCAATTTTTTCCACGTTTTTCCTCCGTCTATACTGACCTTCATAAAAACATCCATGCTGTATAATCTGTTTATATCTTTTGTATCGCAAAATAGTTTCTGAAAATAAAAAGGATAAGTTGAAACATAACTGCTTTCTTTTGTCCAACTTACGCCTCTGTCTGTGCTTTTATAAACTCCGCCGTTTTTTTCTGCTTCTATAATTGCAAACAAAACATCGGGATTAACCGGAGAAATTGCCATGCCGATTCTGCCGACATTTCCTGTGGGTAAACCCTGTTTCATCTTTTCCCAGGTAGTGCCTGCATCCGTACTTCGGTAAATCCCGCTTTCCGGTCCTCCGCTTACGCCGGTGTAAAGTTTTCTCATTCGCTGATGCGCGACTGCATATAATAAATTATCGTACCTGGGATCCATGTGAATTTCATAGCAGCCGGTGTACTTGCTGATGAACAAAACATTCTTCCAAGTTTTTCCTCCGTCTGTTGTTTTAAATATTCCTCTGTCGCCGCCGGCTTTTCTTAATGAACCGTAAGCCGCTACATAAACAGTATTAGGATTTTTCGGATCAACGACAATTCCTCCGATTTGCTCAGAATTTTTTATCCCCATATCTTTCCATGTTTGACCGCCGTCTTCACTTTTGTAAACGCCGTCTCCGTAAATTACATTATCCTGGTTATCGTTTTCACCGGTACCTACCCATACAACATTCGGATTAGTCGGGTCAATTGCTATGGCGCCGATTGCATACGCTCCTTCATGGTTAAATATAGGGGTAAAAGTAATTCCGTTGTCTGCCGTTTTCCACAATGAACCGTGACCTGAACCGACAAAATATTCACTATGATTAAACGGATTAACTGCAATTGCAACAACCCTTCCTCCGGTTATTGCCGGTCCTATGCTTCTGAACTTTAAACCTGTTAACGGAATATTCTTAAGAGAATCCGTTCCGGATTTATCAGCAGCACTGTCTGCTGCGTTAATTTTTATTGTTAAAAAAATTAGAAAAAAAATGAAGTGGAATTTTAACATCTTTTTCATACTGATCCCGCTAATTATTTAAAAGATTTTTTAATTATTGAATTATAACTTATAAAAAATGGTCTGATGAATTCATTAGAAGTAATATCGGATTTTCGTTCACTTTAAAATAGTTTTAAGCAATTAAGTTATATAACGGATATAGAAAATTCAGATTAATAGCTGCAATGCAAGTAACTATTCCGGCCTGACCTTAATTATTTTAATTTGGTCGCTAGACTTTAATACGATCTCGGGACTTCCTTTATAATCTGTTACGGTTCCTGTAATGGCCACATCCCTGCCTTCAAAATTTTTTATATTCATGAAAGATGAAGAATCTTTTGAAAAAATAACTACTGTAAAAGTATTATCCGGGAATTTCCCGCCCATATTAAGAAAATAAGTTCCGGTATCTGTTAAATGAACCTGATCAACAATTCCCGTAACGGTAACTTGTTTACCTACAAAATTTTTAGCCGAATCCGGAGAAATTTCGGTTTGTGCATATAATGATGCAGATGTAACAAATAAAAGTATTAAAAGAAAGTAAAGCTGTTTCATATTTGTATTCCTTGTCTTTAGCAAAAAATAATGAAAATATTTGGATAACGGTATGAGTTTGAACATACGTATCATATCTGTCCAAAATAAATAATAATAGGCTTGTATAAATAAATATTAATAAACCCGTTGTGTGAATTAGAAAATAATATACACTAAAGAAAATTTCCGATTAAAATTATTTTCAAATATGTATTAAATTGTCGTCATAGTCGAAATCGAACTGTGAATATCAGTCTTCGACTCCGCTCAGACTGACATAAATGTTTGTTTATTTCTCTAGCTTTTAAATAAATTTTTAATTCACGCAAACGGTATTAATAATGTTATAATGTCATCCCTACGAGTTTAAAAACTATATTAGCTTATAATCTAATTATGATAATTTCAGCTCTTCGGGCTTTTTTACAAAACGCCGAAGGCGTGAAATTATTCTAAAAAAATAAACAGATAAACCCAAAATCCCGTAGGGATGACATTATTCTTATTTGGAATTTTTATCTTCTCCGATTATTTTTTTTGACAAAAATATCTTGTTGCTGACTTATATTGGATAGCAATTATGCATATAATTTATTTTCCCATTTAAGAAGATTTAAAGATTAAGAGTGACTTTATATAATTTTATTATCAAATAGTAATTTGAAATTCATTTTAAGTAATCAAACATATTTTAACCTCAGTTTTTATTAATAATTAATTAAAAATTTGGTAATTTTATCAGAAGATCTAAAAACTAAATTTCAAAAAATAATTTCTTATGCTTCCTGAAAAAGAAACAAAAAAAGATACTTTAAGAAATATACCCTTGTTCTCGGAAATGAATATTGAACAGCTTCGAAAGATTACATCAATTTCTAAAACCTTAAAGTTTAAGAAGAATGATTTTCTATTTTATGATGATGATATATATAATGGCTTTTACATCATATTAAAAGGATTGATTAAGGTATTCAAGAATAGTAAAGACGGAAAGGAATCAGTTCTTCATATAGTAAAACCTGTAAATGTTTTTGCAGATGTCCCTTTATTTGAAGGTGGTAATTATCCTGCGACGGCTCAAACATTAGAAGAGAGCATTCTTATTTTTATTCCTAAAAATGAATTCCTGCAATTAATAAAAGATGATCCTGAGATAAGCTTAAAAATGTTCAGCGGTTTTGCTAAGCGATTAAAAGAAATGACCCATAAAATAGAAAACTTTTCATCAAAAGAAGTTATAAATAGATTAGCAGCTTATCTGCTGAAGGAAATTAAAAACAATAAAACCGATAAATTAGAAGAGCCATTTATTAGGTTAAATGTTCCTAAGAGAACAATAGCGGCATATATAGGAACAATAACAGAAACTCTCTCAAGAACTTTAAAGAAGCTGCAGGATGAAGAAATTATAAAAGTTAGAGGGAAAACAATCATTATCACCAATTATCCACGTCTAAAAAAACTTGCCGAATAAAATATAGAATACTGACTTAAGTCAAGGGAATCCAGCACTCAACAAGATAATTTTGAATCGTTAGAAAAATTAAAAATAAATTCATTTGGAAAACGAGGATTAAAGTTTTCTTAAAAATTAATATAAATGATGGATACAAAAAATAATAAGTTGATTAAAGAGAAAATGCCTATAGTTTATTCCTGTTCCGGCTGCAGTAATATTGCCCAGCTTGCAAACGATGTTGCTGTAAAAATGGATAGGGAAGGCATAGCAGAAATGTCCTGCATTGCCGGCGTAGGAGGAAATGTAAAATCGCTGGTTCAAAAGGCAAAATCGGGAAGAAAAATAATTGCAGTTGACGGATGCATTCTTCAATGCGCAAAAAGCTGCTTAAAAAATATAAATGTTGAGGCGGATGAACATTATATATTAACTGACTACGGAATGAAAAAAGAATATCATAAAGATTATGATGATGAAATTGTAGATGAAATATTTGAATTATTAACACAATCCAAATGCGAAGCTGATCTAGCTTAATTAAAATTATTTGAAAATTAATTCTAAAAAAGAAAGGAAACAAAATGAGCTTAACAACAATTAAAGAACTGGATATACGGCCGGTTCCGCCAAGGGATAAGCACCCTAAGATATTTGCAAATTTTGATGGATTAAAAGAAAGAGAAACTCTTCAATTAATAAATGATCATGATCCAATGCCTTTATATTATCAATTTCAAGCCGAACGTTCGGGGCAATTTAATTGGGAATATTTGGAAAGAGGTCCCGAGGTTTGGAAAGTGAACATAACAAAGACAGCATAATTAAAACTACATAATAGTTATGAAACCAACCTTGCCAATAATAAATTCAATAAACCGTAGATTTGAAATGAATATTTAAAAATGACAAAAGATTGACTTTAGTCAATTTGCCCTTTGCTTGCTGCGTATAAATTTGAATTAAGAATTTAAATAAAGAATTTATAATGTATCAAAGAATAATTGAAGGAAATGCAACTATGAAACTTCTTAATACAATAGGAATAGGGGTATTATTATTATTAACATTGTCACTTGGTGCCTGCAGCAATTCACAAAATAAAACTTCGGTTTTTGACATGCCTGCAAAAGAGAATGTAGATAATTTAAAACATGTTGTAGAAAAATTAGTTCCGCCTCCGAATCTTCCGGAATATAATCAAGTTGATAAAGACGCACCAAAAGTTGTTGAAGTAAAACTTGTTGTTGAGGAAAAGAAAATGGAAATCGCTCCAGGTGTTATTTCCTGGGTATTAACTTATGATGGTACGGTTCCGGGGCCTATTATTGTTGTACATCAAAATGATTATGTACAGGTTACAATTGTAAACCCATCTACTAATACTCTGGTGCATAATATTGATTTTCACGCAGCTACCGGAGCTCTTGGAGGAGGAGCTATAAGTAAAGTTGCTCCCGGACAGCAGGTAACATTCCGGTTTAAAGCAATAAAGCCTGGAGTATTTGTTTATCATTGCGCACCCGGTGGAATTATGGTACCTCTTCATGTAGTTTCCGGTATGAACGGAGCAATAATGGTTTTATCTAGAGACGGTTTGAAAGATGAAAATGGAAATCCATTGCATTATGACAAGGCTTATTATGTAGCTGAACAAGATTATTACCTTACTAAGGATAAAGATGGAAATTATAAACAATATTCTTCACCAGCCGCCGGTTTTGGAGATTTAATGACTGCAATTAAAACTCTAACTCCTTCACATATTGTATTTAACGGGAAGGTCGGATCTCTAACGGGTGATAATGCTTTAACAGCAAATGTTGGAGATAAAGTTTTGTTCATTACTTCCAGTGCAAACAGAGACACAAGAATACATCTTATCGGCGGTCATGCAGATCTCTACTGGGTTGGAGGATCTTTTTCCAATAAACCTTTAACAAATTTTGAAACCTGGCCGGTTCCGGGCGGGACGGCAGTTGCGGCGTTATACCAATTCCGTCAGCCGGGCACTTACCTTTATCTGGATCATAATTTAATTGAAGCTTTAGCATTCCATGCAATGGCCGAAGTTAATGTAAAAGGAAAGTGGAATGATGATTTGATGAAAGTTATACACAAAGCAAGTTCCATTAAATAAATTGACTTTTTTAGATCTTAGATTAATCAATTAAAATGCGGAATATTATATTATCTACTCAATTTGACCGCATTAAAAAAAAAGGGGTTAAAGGCCTTTCAAATTTATAAATATTTATTGGCTAACGCCTTAAAGGCGCGGCTAAAATATGGGGCTGTCTCAAAACTGTCATTCCGGGCTTGACCCGGAATCTAAACATTCGAATTTCTCTTAAAAAGAGATGCTGAATCAAGTTCAGCATGACAAATTCCCTCTTTTGAGACAGCCTCAGATGGAAAACCTCTCCAAATTGTCTGGGCTTTAGCCCATTAAAGTTTGGCGGTTAAATTGAGTTATCTAAATAAAATAATATTCGTCTTTTTATTAAACTCATGTCTTATCTAAATCATTACAGAAATCTAAGGTTGTAAAACCTTGTTGAGTTTTTAAGACTCTTGAAGCGTGAAATTATTATAGAACAAATAATAGTTTGATATTTCAAAGGTTGCTTCCTTATTATTTATTGCCGATAGGTATAATTAATTTATAAGAAATGCCCGGAATTACCCGGGCATTTTTTTAAGTTAATGATAAGGTTTATATGGGAATTCGACAACCTGCTTGTAGTTTTATTTATCTAAGGCATTGCAATCTTTTAATCCTAAAAATAGCATTGCAAAAAACTTTTACAAATAATTATCCAGTTCTTCCTCGAAACCTGCGTTCGGTACCCATAAACTTTTTTCTGTTCCGACTAAGGTCGAAAAAGTATGAAGCATCCCGTAGTTTTTACAACGGACACTGCACCATTCAATATTTCTATTTAATGAAAGCTCATTTTTTATATCATCAATTATTTCTACGCTTGTTTTCCGTGAGCCATGGATTTTTTTAATTAAAAAAGACTCATCTTCTTCCGTTAAAAAAGAATATACAGGCGACAAAGCATGTTGTTCAACAATATCAATTATGCTTTCAGGATAAATATCTTCCGAGGATTCTATTTCAACATGAACAAGGCTCAGTTGTCCGAAAGGACAATGAGATTCAAGTTCTGAAGTTTGCGGATAAGAACTAATAATCGGGATTTCAATCTTTAATAAAACTTTCGGCATCATAACAGAAGATTTTTTTGCCGAATATGTGCAGTTGTATTTCATTAAGCATTTTTCGTTTGATACCGGTGTTTGCTTTTCTACAAAATACGGGTAATCAAAATCTATTTGAACCATTGTTGCATTCAAAGTATTAAAATAATCCATTATATTTTTACTCATGGATTTTGTCCCGATTGAATCCCGGTGTTTATGGATGATATGAATAAATCTGTTTATCCATTGTGCTTCGAATTCATGCATTATTCTTGCAGATACGGATATATGCGCTATGGTTTCCTGTCCCGATGGATTTGCCCGGGATAAAACTTTTATCGGGAAAGGAAGATTGTTTAACGCTACGTCTACTAGAAATCTTTTATTATTTTCCATTTTAATTAACTCCAATTTTATTTTACATATTTAAGAATTTATTATTCATTATTTCCCACCTGTTTATATTTAAACAGAGTAAATTTATTTTAGAAGCAACATCACTAATAACACTTACCTTTTCATTACCAATATCATTATCGTTTAAGACTAAACCGGTGAAAATCAAATTATTGCAGATTTCAATTATCAATCCTTTAAATTCCTTAATATTATTTCCGCTGAATATTATTAAATCCACACCGCCTAAAATTGATATATAAGCGCCGATATATTTTAGGATATTGTAAATGAATATTTTAAGAGCTTTCGATTCATTTTTCCCATTTTTATTTTTTAATACTTTATTAAGAGATGAATCTTTTCCTAAAAGTCCGGTAAAGCCGCTTTTATCGGTTAAAATATTGTTAATCTCTTTGAAGGCAATGCCTGTTGAATGAAGCTGAAAGACTATAGTCGGATCGATATCACCGCATCCTCTATCGGATAATATTCCTTCTATTGGAGTAAAACCAATAGTCGTATCTACAGGTATGCCGTCTTTAATTGCTGCTATGTTGGTATTCTTGCCAATATACACGCTTATAATTTTGTTACAGTTTGATTTAAAAAAATTATCGGCAAATTCACATGCATAGTGATGATATATTCCGTATCCGCCGTATCTTCTTACACCTTTCTTTGCTAAAATATTAGGAACTGCGTACAAACTGGCCTCTTCAGGAAGGTTGGTAAAAAAACCTGTATCGCAGAATAATAGATGTTTTACCCAAGGCATCCTTTCCATCCAAATGCTAATCGCTTCATAAGTCAATTTATTATATTCGGGCAGAAGATTTATACAAGCTTCCAGGTCTTTTAACGAGTTTGAATCAAGAATTTGCAATGTCGATTTAAATTTTTCACCGCCGTTATATAAAACGTATCCTATCCCGTTAATCTTTCTGATATTTCCAATTTTTTCAATAATTATGCTAATAAAATCCGGTCCGAGCATTGACTTGCCTTCAATTATTTTATTGTTGTCCGAAATTTGCCACTGTATAAAAGGCGGCCGGGGATTTAATAATAAAATCATTTTACATCCCCTTCAATTAATTTTAATCCTTCATTATAAATTTCAAATTCTTCTTCCGTAGGTATAATTAATATTTTGACTTTAGAATCTTTAGAATTTATTTCGGATGGATTATCACTTACGGCTTCTAAATTTTTTTTCTTATCTATTTTCATATTACACCACTCCATATTTTCACAAACCTTTTCTCTTATATACCAGTTATGAACACCTATATCATCGGTAAAGACAAGGAGATCTAAACCTTTCATTATAGTTATAAAACTTCCAATATATTTTTTTAAACTATGTACATACATCTTTAAGGCGATTCCGGATCGTTCGTCTTCGGAAATTCTATTTATCAAGTCTCTTATATCGCTTGAGAACTCGGATATGCCCAGAAGGCCGCTTTTCTTATTAAACAAATTCATTAAATCATCAGGCCGGTATCCGTAATTACACATTAGATAAACACTAAGCATCGGATCTATATCTCCGGTTCGTGTACTCATAACAAGGCCGGTAAGGGAAGTATATCCCATTGAAGTATCAATTGATTTTCCGTCTTTAACAGCAGCAACACTTGAACCTCCGGTTCCAAGATGACATGCAACTATCTTTAATCCTTCTTTCTTCGATTTTAAATAATTGCATGCAGCATCGGTAACATATTGATAAGAAATCCCGTGAAAACCATATTTTCTAAAACCGAATTTTTTTACCAGATCATTAGGCATGGCATATGTAAATGCTTCAAAAGGGATTGTTGAATGGAATCCGCTGTCAACCGTTATATATTCGGGAACAGCAGGAAGAAGAGTTCTGCATTTTTTTATTACGTTTAATATTGCCGGGTGATGTATCGGAAAATAGGGGATCAAATTTATTAATTTTTCTATTAAATTATTATCAATAAAGGCGGTATTAAACTGTCCTGCGCTATGAATCCATCTATGACCGATATAATCAATTTTAATATCTCTTTCGTTTAATTTTTTTAAAATCAGTTCCGAAGCTAACGAATGGGACTTCTCAGAGAGCTTTTTCGTTTCGTGATTACCATTATATTTTAATTCTATGTACGGAGATTTATCGTGTGATTCTAATAATCCATGTGCTTTTCCCTCAAAGACAATTTTAGGATTATTTTTACCATCCTTTTCAAAAACCTTAAATGTTAACGATGAACTTCCGCAATTAAAAACCAATATTTTCACTTTAAACTCCATCTTTCAGATTATTTATTATCCAAAAATGAAGCCAGCGTATATAATTGTATTTTTTAATTAATATATGAATTATAAGCAGTTAATTATTTTAATTGTTGCATCATTACAACATTGTTAATTGAAATAAGGATAATTCTTGAAAGATTTTTAGAATTGAAATATTTTGTTAACAGAGAAATAGGTGTAAAATTCTAACGGGCTTTAGTAAAATACTTTAATTACTTTGTACTAAATTAAAATCATCCCGATTTAATTTGTGTAGGTTATCCTCGATAGTACCATAAGAATTATTAATTACTTTGATGCCGGCTCTGTTAAAAATTCTTAAGCCGTTTTGGGAACAGTACCCGGTATATACTTTTTTTACATCATAACTTATAATAAGTAATGCGCCGAATATCTCGGCATCATAAATTCGGTGTTTGTGATGATTTTTTATCGGGATGAAATTTCCTAAATAGCTTGTATCTATTAGAATTATATAATCTGCCGAACTGAAATCTGCGGATATTTCCGAGCATAAATCTTTGCCGTTAGAGGTTATAGCTATTTTCATTTTAAGCCTCGATTACATTTTAATTATATTTTAAGCGCCGGTTTTTTAATTTAAATGCTATTAAAACAATCATTTACTTTTATTAATTGCTTTTGCTTAATTTCTAGTAATTGATTTATAATTATATGATAAGTGTCAAATAGCTTGCCAATCACGTAGAAGGTTAAAGTGATGTTTAAATATTAAGGGTGTACTCAAGGAATGAAGCGGAGGAGTTATTGAATTATTGCAACAAGTTATATCATTTTGTTGCAGGGAAACAACAAAGAATAAAGTTATAATAAATTATAAGTTTTCATTTTTCGCCAAAGTGTTGTCCTTTCAATCCCGAGCATAGATGCTGTTTTTTGACGATTACCACCGCTTTTTTCGAGTGCATTTATGATCAATATTTTTTCGGCATCTGCCAGACTTTTAATAGACTTATATTTTTCCACATAATTTTCAGAAGCTGAAATTACTCTATCCGGTAAATGTTCTCGTTTTATTTCTCTTCCTTTGCACACAACGTATGCATGTTCAATTGCATTTTCCAATTCGCGTATATTACCCGGCCAATTATAGTCTTGCATTAAACGTAAAGCTGATGGTGAAATAATTTTAATATCCTTATTAAATTTTTTATTAAATCTTTTTAAAAAATAATTCACTAATGGTAAAAAATCTTCCATCCTATCTCTTAAAGGAGGAAGGTGGATATTTATCACATTAATCCTGTAATAAAGATCTTCTCTAAACCTTTCGGCTTTTATTTCTTCTTCCAGGTCTTTATTAGTGGCTGTTATTAATCTTGCATTCAATTTTATAGACTGTGTCCCGCCGACTCTTTCGAATTGCCGTGTTTCCAGGACCCGGAGCAATTTAACTTGAATTTGCTGGCTTAGATCTCCGATTTCGTCAAGAAATAAAGTCCCTTCACCGGCTAATTCAAACCTGCCCGGTTTTGTATGAAGAGCTCCGGTAAATGCACCTTTCTCATGCCCGAATAATTCACTTTCCAATAGTGTTTCGGCAAAAGCACTACAATTAATAGCCATAAACGGTTTTGACTTCATCTTGCTGTTTATATGTATAGCCCTGGCAATTACCTCTTTCCCGGTTCCGCTTTCCCCGGTAATTAGAATATTACTATCGCTTTGAATTACATTTTCCATTAATTCAAATATCTTCAGCATTGATTTACTATGCCCGATGATATTTTCAAATTGAAACCGCTCCTCCAATTGTGAAGTTAAATTTTTAATTTCACTTATATCTTGAAAGGTTTCTACTGCTCCGATTTGTTCCTTATTAGCATTAAATAAAGGAGCGGAATTCGTCCTTACATGAACTTTCCTGCCGCCTTTCTGTTCAATAATTATTTCGTTGGAATATGTCGGAATTCTTTTATTAAGAGTAACACTCAAATGATTTATATCTTTAGGTTCGTTTGAAAGAAAAATTTCCCGGCAATCTTTGCCTATTGCTTCTTTGGAAGTAAACCCGGTAATATTTTCAGCAGCGCGGTTGAATAAGATAATTTTCCAATCCATGTCAATTGTAAAAGTTCCTTCTGTTCTGCTATTGAAAATAGCTTCTATTTTATTCTTTTCATTCTGAAGTTCAAGGTTTTTGCTTTGAAGCTCATTATAGACTCTTATCATTTCCAGTGTATCACGGAAAATAATAATGGTCCCGATTATTCCCTGAGAATGCTGCTTCATGGGAATAATAGATGACATAACATTGATATTTCCTTTTTCAGCATGAGAGATTTCTAGTGGTAAGTTAGAGTAATTAGTCTCACCGGTCAGACTATTTACAATATGCTGAACATCATCTGGATTTCTGAAAACCGCTGATAGTTCCTTTGTTAAAATTTCATTTTCAGTATAGCCTGTTAAACGGCATGCTGCCTGGTTGAATGCAATTATCTTCTTCTCCCGGTCGATTACAATTATACCGTCAGGCTGAGAAAAAAAATCATTATTATTTGTTAAGCCGTCTGAAGGATTCATATGGGAAAAAAATTTAGTTAAATGAATTGATTTTTATCTAATTCCAAAATTCTTATTTGATTCTTTTTTTTATTTATTATTTATGCACAGCCTTTATAATTTTTAATCAAATGTATAACGGAAACGTCCTAGTCTTCAAAAATTTATATATTACTAAAAGCGGCTTAATCCGATGTAAAAAATAATACATATAAAAGTATTACCAGGAAATTTTCCACCTATGTTTAACAATATGTCCAAGTGTTGTTTAAATAAATTTGATCAACAAATCCTGTAATAGTAACGTGTTAATTTACAAAAATTTTTACCGAATCAGGAGTAATTACACTTTGTGCTTATAAAATAGCAGAGGTAAAAAAAGAATTGTCAGAATGTTTAGTTTTTTCATATTCGCATTTCTAATTTTTTATAAAAAATAATGAAAATAATCGGATTAAGTTATGTGATCAAACATATTTAGAATGAATTTTTTATGAATTGATAAAATATCTGCAGCGGAAATAGGAAACCGTACTTTTAATCAGCTAACTACAAATTACGATTAAAAAAGATGTAATAAGGGCATGCCAAAATTAATTTTGGTGTGGATAAAATCACTATAAATTTAATCCAAATTGCATAAATAGCATTAGTATTCTAATTTTACATTTGTCACTCTTTTGAATAGCGGACAAACTATTTAAAATCAAGTAATTCCTAATTTATAACTATAAAGAGGTAGCTTAATGCCCAGCAGTAAATTCTTAAACCGATTTTTATTATTTATTACCGGTGTTTTATTAATCCTGCTTTCAGCCGGCTGGACTTCGAAAGATTCAAATCCACCTAATAAGACAAAAGACTCCAAAAATGGAAATGAAAAGACAACCGATGAAGTATTTAAAAATATAAAAGTACTTAAAGGAATGCCTGCCTATCAGCTGCTGCCTACCATGCATTACTTTGAAGCTTCACTTGGATTTAATTGCTCGAACTGCCATGTACGGGGGCATAACGACAGCGATAAAAAGCCCGAGAAAAGAAAAGCACGCAAAATGATAAAGATGATGGAAGCCATAAACAAAAATGATTTTGACGGCAAACAAATGGTAACTTGCTATACATGTCATAGAGGAAATGCTAATCCTCAAACAATTCCAGAAGTTGCTACTGTCGCAATGATGAAAGAAGAAATAGATCAAAAAAATAATGATAATATGATTAATGTTCCGAACCGTTTGAATAGTGCCGAAGAAATTATTGCAAAGTTCCAGCAGGCAATAGGGGGAAAAGATGCATTTGAAAAAATAACCTCTTTAAAATTAGAAGGAAACGTTTCTGCCGGAGAAGGAAGGAATTTTCAAGTCTCAATTTATAAAAAAGCACCGGATTTTTATTTATCTTCTTCACAATCGCCGTTTGGAACATTTGAAATGGGATACAACGGCAAAATCGGCTGGGAAAAAAGTCGGTTTGGATTAAGGCAAGTAAATCAACCGGATATTCAGGATTTAAAGCTGGACGCCGATTTTTATTCGCCGCTTGATTTCCTAAAGAATTATTCCAATTTAAAATTTACCGATGTGCAGATTTTGAATAACGATACCGTGTACGTTGTCGATGGTACTTCATCGAATATTAGGAGATATAAATTTTATTTCAGTACTAGGACAGGCCTTCTCTTACGGGAAATCCGTTTTGATAAAACTCTGCTCGGTAATCTTCAGACTAAAACCGATTACAAGCATTATACAAATGTAAACGGAGTCCTTTTCCCCGATGATATCCGTGTAGCAAATTATGAACGGATCGAAGAAACAAAATACACAAACATTTCGGCCAACGTTCCGGTAGAAAACTCAATATTTGAAATGCCGCCTAAAACCAACTGAGTAATTGAAAGGTATTCTAAATACTGCACAATGTTGTCTTTAATTTTATTTCCTGATTGAGCCTTGCTGAAACAAGGCTCAATGATATATAAATAATATTAAATAATATTAATGTTCCGATTTTCTGCTCAATAAACTAATGTAAAATATCATTTATACTTGAATAATATTCGTTAGGTTCTATTTTATTCAGAATAAATAATGCTACTCTTTATAGTTAAGACAAGAAGTATAAAATGTGTTGTAAAATATTTAAGATAAATTGAATACATGTAAGATTATTGAATTTCTATTTTTTAGAAAATGTAAAAAAACAATGTGACAAGTTTGAAATAATTTCAGAACACACAAAAATAGGCTGTCTCAAAAGTGGAAAATTGTCATGCTGAACTTGATTCAGCATCTCTTTTTAAGAAAAATTCGAGTGTTTAGATTCCGGGTCAAGCCCGGAATGACAGTTTTGAGACAGCCTCTGAATAAATTATAGATAGAATAAAATAGACTTAATCCTCTTCGTAAGCAATCTCTCCATGTAATGAAGAATCCAAACCGGCTATCTCTTCTTCTTGTGTTACTTTTACAGGAGTAATTAAATTTATTATTTTTAGTACTATATAAGTGAAACCGAAACAGTAAGCACCTATAGTAACTACGGAAATTAATTCTTTTAAGAAAAATTCAGCCGAACCGCCAACTAAAAGGCCTTCAACCTGTACTGCAGGATTGACAGCTTTTGTTGCTAATAATCCCAGCATAATAATTCCTAGTGTGCCGCCGACACCATGTACACCCCAGACATCAAGTGCATCATCCCACTTTAATTTGTTCTTTAATGAAACGGCAAAATAACAAATAAGTCCAGCAACAATCCCTATTATTGCTGAGTCGCCAACAGTAACATAACCTGCGGCAGGAGTAATAGTTGCAAGTCCTGCAACAGAACCGGTCAGCAGCCCTATTAGCTTAGGTTTTTTTTCCAACGTCCAAGCTAAAAACAGCCATGTAACAGCAGCAAAAGAGGCAGCCACATCGGTATTAAGAAAAGCAGCAGAAGCAATGGTATCGATTTTCAATTCACTCCCGCCGTTAAATCCATACCAGCCGAACCAAAGTAATCCTGTACCTATTGCTACTAACGGTAAGCTGTGCGGCCCTCTTTCGAATATCTTTCTTCTTCCTACATAAAAAACAGATGCCAAAGCTGCCATACCTGCACTTGCATGAACAACAATACCGCCGGCAAAATCAAGAACTCCCCATTGTGCCAAAAGGCCGTGGCCCCAAATCATATGTACCAAGGGAAAGTAAACGAAAACCAACCAAAGTGTTAAAAATAATACGTAAGCAGGGAATCTTACTCTGTTGGCAAACGCACCTGTTATAAGTGCTGGAGTAATAATTGCAAACATCATTTGATAAGCTATAAAGACATATAACGGTATTTGATTATTACCAAAGAACACGGAATTAATGGTTGTTCCCGAAAGAAAGACCATATTTAGGTTTCCGATTATACCGCCCTGACCGCCGCTGAAGCATAATGAATATCCAAAGGCAATCCAGATAACGGTTGTCCATCCCAAAGAAAAGAAACTTTGGATCATTATAGTTAAAACATTTTTTCTTCCGACAAGACCGCCGTAGAAAAGCGCAAGACCAGGTGTCATTAACATTACCAGACTTGCCGAAATGAGCATAAATGCCGTACTTCCTGTATTGAACATAAAAACCTCTTGTTTAATAAAATTTATTTTGAAAGAAAATCTTAAAATTATTGAATATTAAGAAAGGTTTAAGATTATTGTGTAATTCTGCCCGGATAATTTTTTCTACCATAAAGTTAGAGGTAATGAATTATGATAAAGCAAGATTTAAAATTCACTTTTCAAAACTGAAAAAATTTGCACTTATTTAATAATTATATTCAACGAGCGTTACAAATTTGTCTTAAACGGGATACGTTGAACGTTTAGCAATTGTTCTAGTAATTATGTTAAATTCAATTAAAGAAGATTTGGAAATCGGAATGGAATTCTCACGGATGTTTTTTATGTTTAGCTGATAAAATTAGTGCAATTTTGAAAAAAGTATTGATTATTGAATCTTCAGGGGAAATATCAGACAAGATAGAAAATATTTTAACCTATCCGGATTATAAAATTTTTACCTCACATGAAAAGACGGACGGATATAAAATTGCCGTACGTTATTTACCCGATTTAATTTTATTATACATTAACGGTAACAGGGATGATTTATACTTAATTACAAAGTTTTGCACTAACGAAGCTTTTGCGACAATACCTTTAATAGTTATTACAAGGAATTTTTCTTTTGAGGAACAGCGTGAAGTAATGGAGTTTGGAGCGGATGATTATATCCCGGAAGAGTTTGTAGAAAAAAGCCTTTATAATTCCGTTAAAAACCGCTTATCAAAATTGTCTCTTATACAGCAGTCAGTACACAGTTCGGTAAATACTTTTGATGAATATAAAAATGAAACGAAAATTAATGATCACATCCTGGTTAAAATAGGGAACAAGTTGAAATTGATAGAATTTTCTGAAATAATCTGCATTACTGCTTTAAAAGAATACAGTAAAGTAATTACCGAAAATAATTGTAAGATTATAGTCAGGAAATCGCTGAAAAATTGGGTGAAAACTCTTCCGTCGGAAACTTTTTTAAGAATACACCGCGCAACTATAATCAATATTAATTACATTGAAGAAATTACAAAAGTAAACGAGCGTACTTTCACAGTTCATTTAAAAAATATTAAAGAAACTTTCGATTTCAGTCACAGGTATGCGAATATAATGAGGCATACATTTCTGAAATAAGTGATTAGATCTTATATTAAGGCAATTAAACTTAACAAGCCTCAATTTAAGCGTCAGCTTTTAACTAAAAGTCTTGCAAAATTTTTATACATATCTGCTGCCTAATAAAAATTGGAAAAGGCATAAGTATCCTATTCACTTTTCTGTACAAATTTTTTCTAATAGGTTAATGTTCTTCTAGTGATAATTTCTAAAATAAAAAATGCTAAATCTACGAATTGTTGAAATATAAATTTATTTCAACTCTAAGTTATAAATCCGCTTTATTTATAATGATGATTATTTTAGCAAGGGAACAATTATAAAATAATTATTTTTTGCCGGCAGCTTTTTGATTCTCTTCATACATCTGGTAGAAAATCTTACACATATTACTTACTCTATCGCTTTTATCATATTTAATTTCTTGCTTTATCGCATAGATTCCTCTTGCGTCTCCGATTTTAAAAAGAGATAAAGCTGCCATTATTCTCGCTTCGGGCGATTTATCCGAATGAAGCATTTTCATTAAAGGGATAACTGCCGAACTGCTTTTCCGTTCCCCAAGATAATAGGCGGAACTAACTCGTAAACCTTCATTATCGGATTTAATACCTACAAGATAATTTTTGTCAACATTTTTTTTGTTCATCTTAGGCATTACTTTCAATGAATCTTGAGAATAAACAGAACTAACAGAAAACAGCAGTAAGAAAAACACTCCTAGCAGAACAGTGTAAGTTTTCATGATATCTCCTTTTTATTTGTTGAATGAAATAGAAACTGTTAAAGTGTTTTAAGCATTGGAAGGAATATTTTTTAATATGTACAATTATTTTTAAATATGCAAGAGTTATTGTTAATATATTAACTCGATGAGAGTTAAAGCAAGTTATATGAGGTGTGCCTGAACTAAAAAAATAATTGGGGATAGTAATTATTGTGATTATTATTAATTCGTTTTATTATTTCTTAAGAATTACAATTTAAATAAGCCTTCTTAAAATTAATATTAGATTTTTAAAATACGTATTATGCATGAAGATGTTAATTTATTAAAAGATCCTTTTACAGTAATGTTCCACTTTATTATTGTACAATAATCATTTCTTAAACTTCTTTTATAAATATTTTAAAAATCTTTTATATCGGAGGTTCTTGGTGTTTTTGGCATCAGAATGCGGTTTTTCATTTTCTTTTCATCAAGCCTTAATCCAATAGATACAGAATTTATATTAAATACAATACACGTTGTTCTTTGTAAATCAGGTGATAAAAACACCGGTAGAAACATTAACCTTTTATTTTACTAAGTTTGTTAATCAACGATTTGTTCCGGGAAATTAAATATTATGAATAAAGAATTTGATTTCAGTATAATTTGAAATAAAAAAATAAAACTCCTAACGAAGCAAACAAACAATAATAACCAAACCACTGCCAGCGTCCGTTTTCCAGCCAGCGGGATAATAATTTTAAAGCCAGCAGGCCGGCAATAAAACTGAATATCATTCCAACAATACCCGGTATAAAAAGATGCAAAGGAGAACTATTCCCTCTAAGTGAATGGTCCTTTAACAATCGATAGGCTTCCCTCGCAATGGCAGGGGGAGTTAACACTACAGCAAGCGCAAAACTGAACTCCTCGAGTTTCTGCTTATTTAATCCGAATAACAGTCCGGTGGAAATGGTAGATCCCGAACGGGAGAAACCGCGGAAAGGTATTGCAAGCCCTTGAACAATTCCAATCCATATGGAATGTTTTGATTTAATTTCTTCAACATGTTTTATTTTTGATTCAAGTTTTCCAGAATAAATAATTAAAATACCTACTATTGCCAGAGCGATCGCTATTAAAGGCAAATCGGAAAATAGACTTTCAACCTGCGCATTTTTGGTACCATGCATAAAAACTTTTTCAATTAATTCTATCAACCCGAGACCGACAATACCTGTAAAAAATGATGCGATAATAATCTGGATAACAAAATCGCGAAGCTTTTTTACCGAAGAAAAATAATCGCGTTTCCATCCTTTCCAGAAATAAAAGATAACGGCAAACATAGTACCTGTGTGAAGCATAACTAATAACATAGTCATTTCAGGTGCAGCAGGATGCAGCCCCATTATTTTTTCTGCAATTATAACATGAGCAGAGCTTGAAACCGGAAGCAATTCGCATGCACCTTGGACGATAGCGAGAATAAGAACTTGTATAAAAGTAGGCATAAAAGTAATCCGCAAATTATGGTTTTAAATTGATGTAAATATAGAGGTTTTAATAAAAGAAGGAATGAAGATAAATCACATTAACTAAATTTAGCTCGGCCAATTAAAATTTAAATTTTAAATTCTATTAAATTAATTATCCGTATTTCGTAATGTAAATAAAAATTTTGAACCTTTACCAACAGCACTTTCCACTCGAATTTTACCGCCGTTTTTTTCAACGAATTCCCTGCAGAGGGATAATCCGAGCCCGGTTCCTTTTTCTCCGGCAGTGCCGACAGTTGAATTAAAAGTTTCGAAGGTAAACAATTTATTTAATTCTTCTTTGCCTATGCCGATACCGGAATCCCGAACGATTACTTCTGTAAAGAGACCTTTTTCATTTGAGGAAATTGTTATTATTCCGCCTGCTTTTGTAAATTTTATTGCATTGATTAAAAGATTCTGAATAACCGAACGAAGCATTTCACTATCGGCTAAAACGGAGCTTTCCTTTTCTACTTTATTGAATATGGAAATATTTTTCTTTTCAGCGCTTTGCCTGGAAACATTAATTAAGTTTTCTACAACCTCAAATAATTTAATATTCTCAGGATTAAAGTCTAGCAAATCTCTCTGCATCATCGACCAGTTCAATAAATTTTCCAGCAATGCATAAAGGCTTTTCAAACTGTTATTAAGACTGCTGCTGAATGAAACAATTTCCTTATGCGATAAATTATCAATCTGTGAAGCAAGGATTTCGGAGGAACTTAACAAGGTATGGAAGGGGCTTCTTAAATCATGGGCGATGATAGAAAATAATTTATCTTTCGTAGCATTCAGCTCATTTAATTGGGCATACTGGCGCCGGATAAGGGCTTCATTTTCCTTCCTGGCAGTTATATCGCGTTCTACAAACAAAATGCCGGAAGGCCTGCCGTTCGAATCATGCAGCACTGTAGAGTTTACATCAATAAAAAACCGGCTGTTATCTTTTTTAATAGCAATATATTCCGTGAGTTTATCATCTTCTTGACCTGAAAGCAGTTTGCGTATATTTTCTTTTAAAACATTATGACTTGACGGATCTATAAAATCAAAGGCTGATCTTCCGACAAATTCATCTTTTTCTTCAATTGAATAACCATACATTTCAGGTAATTTATCCGACATTATAAGTTGTATCCTTCCATCTAATGAAATCATACCGATTCCATCAGGTGTTGCAGAAATTATTGCTTCGAGCTTACGGTTAGTTTCAAGCAGAGTTTCTTCGGTATCCTCCTGTTTAGCAATTTCCTTTAATTTATTTATTTCCTTTACATTATCCTTTGCTTTATTATCACTCGTATTAAAACCCTTTTCTAATTGAGTAAGTTTGTTTTCAGCATTTATAAAATTATCCTGCTTTTCATTTAACTTTTTTTTAAGAGATTCATTCTCTCGCTTTATTTTATTCAATTCAAGCAACAGCTCGTTTGTCTTTCTTTTTCCCATAATTTTATCAATTAAAATTTATTTGTGTTAATCGTATTAAAACGTCAAATGTATAAGTAATTAGAAATAAATACAAGAAAAAGTATTAAATCATAATTTAATTTTCGATTTTTCTAATAATTTTATTTTGAAGGGATGAAATATTTAAGCTGCAGGCGGGCGTGTCACTAAGTCAAAGGCTTATAAGTACGGATAATTTTTTAAGCCGTCTTCGTTTTACTTCGCCGGGCAGACGGAATTTATTTGATGTCATTGGAGAAGATAAAATACTTTTCTTCTTGTAAATGAATGACGAAAAATATTTTGACATGTATACTGTTGTAATAGTTAAGAAGATTAATAAATCCCATCTCGAGCCTACCTGCCGGAAAAGGCAGGAGGGGGAGAGAAGGTGTGTGTTGGGTGCAGAGTCATTCCGGGCTACGACCCGGAATCTCATTAGTAGTGGAAAGTATTATAAAACATTTTTAAGAACTACTTTTCTTGGCGCAAGAAAAGTAGCAAAAGAATATGTGCTTTAAAATAAAAGCTAAAATTTCATTTCGTTCCGCTAAAAGAAAATAACTCTCCGCCAGAGGCGGATCAAACAAATTTTCTTTTTAAACGCTTCACTTCTTGAAATTTCTTAACGCTTTTCTTTTAATGCACTAAATAAAGTTAAAATGATAAAAAATAATTTGACATGTATACTGATATTAAAATAAAACTGCAATAAATCCCCTCTATAAGAGGGGAAGGAAAGGGGTGTGTTGGATGTTGTATCATTCCGGGCTACGACCCGGAATCTCAACACTCGAATTTCTCTTAAAAAGAGATACTGAATCAAGTTCAGCATGACATTTGAAAATTAACTCGAACTTGTCATTGCGGACTTGATCCGCAATCTCAGAGATTCTGAATCAAGCCTGCCTGCCGGAAGAGGCAGGGTTTTACTTCTTAATCTACATAACAGATATTTAAATATTAAAATAGCCGAATTTCAATAAACGATAAAAAAATATCCCGGCCGTAATGCACCGGGATACCTATCTATTTATTATTCGAAGTTACGTATGATTTGAGTTATTACTCACTTGCTGTTGTAATAGAAAACCTTACCGGGTTTCCTTCGGCGTCTAAAGTGACCACAGCAAAGTAAGCTTTGTGATAACCGTATTTTTCATAAATTAACTTTTCAGTATCGTCAAATGACCGCGTAAATGAAAGCGGCTGATCCGTCTGAATCGGAACCGAATTGAATTCCATAGGATAGATATAGAATTCCCTTGCCTGTGAGTCTGCCGGTTCATCCATATACAATACCATCAATAGTTTTATATTAGCTTCAACTTCCGGATTTACTATAAATGAAGCGCCGAGCGGTGTAAGTTCGACACTTACGGTATCGGAAGCTAAAGATACGGACTGCGCCGATACGGGAAATCCGAAGAACGGCGTAATTGTATTCAGGTCTGTAAGCTTAGAACCTGAAAGCTGCTTATAATTTGTCTGGAATATAAAATTATAAGTATTCAAATCTGCAGGTTTAAGCCGGTCCCATACTGCTTTAAGAGCAGGTATAGAATTGACCGCTTTGGTAAATTTAGAAGACATTGCAAATTTCTGCCTTCTTAATATGGAACGCTCATCATTAGGTGCATTAAAAATTGCCGGCTTATTGCAAATGATGTTGTTCCCTTTAAACATGCGGCTTGAAAAGTCGCCAACCGATCCTCTTAGTTTGCCGAGGATAGAGCCTTTAATTACTGCCATTGTATTTTACCTTTTTAATTTATTTTTAAAATATGTTAATTAATCTTAATGACAGGAAATGAAGGGGGGGCCCGGGAGGGGAGGTAAATAAATTCAAAGGTGATGGCCTGGATCAGCATGAAGCAGGTAAGCGTGCTGCTTGCAATAAACTGAGGGCAAGCCGGGTAAATAGGGAATTCTTTACGGATTCTACCCGGATTAATCGAGAAAGGAGTATGATCCAATCGAGAAAATATCGAGGAACGGGTATGAACCGATCGAGGAATAATCGAGAAAAATACGGATAAAATTAGAGCCTGCTGTAAAAGAAAGTACCGGCATGCCGGTTTCGATAGGTAATATTTAATATTTTCTTTTATCATCACGAACATTTTCTTTCAAAAAGTTACGCGACAAATAAAAAGACAAAAGGAGGGGGAGGTACTATATACCGGTTTATATTGCTTTATTTCATTTTATGTTTATTTATTTTATATCAATAAAAGTTTAAATGATAAAAAAATATTTTGACTTATATACCGATGTAAAGTTAGGGGCGTAATGTGTTGGGTTCTTTGTTGTAATGAATTCTTTGAACCCTATCCAACCCAGCCGTAGGCTGGCAGGCTTTTCCCTTGGGAAGGGAAAGACTTATAATCAACCTTGTCGCTGCATTTTTCATCTTAACATAAAAAATATACTTTATGGCCAGCCTCAGGGAAAGGGTGTGAAATTAGATTAACTAACCTTATTTGAATTATTAACCTTAGTAGCAAATAGATAATTACCAAACCAACCTTATTACCTTATAGTTGTGTATTCGACACAAGAGGAAATGCAGATGCCGGATCTTCCAAAGGAATGCCTTCGGCAGAGTCCGGCATGACAACATCCCTTTTGTAATTCCGGCCTCTGAGCCGGAATCTCATAAGTAGGAAATAAGATTAATAATCATTTTAATATGTTCCTTTCTCCCGTCAAAGCCGGACAGGCTTGAAAGAAAGGAACCGAAAGTTCCCCAAGGGGACAGGCAAGGCTGAAAATCTTTGGCTAAGAATTTCACTCGCTGCGCTAAAACAAATTAACTCGTCCGGCAAAACCGGACTCAAACAGAATTTGTTTTTAACGCTCCGTTCATGAATTATCTTAATGCCAATTATTTTAGATCGTTTAATTCAAACGTAATTCTTTTTAAGCGCAAAAGAGATTACGTAATTTATTTGAAGGCGAGGTAAAAATATTATTCAAAAAATAAAATGGATTAATATTGCAGATAATATTTCAATTGCTTATTATAAAAATCAATATTTTATATTAATTCGTAATCGCAATATTGAAATAAAATGCCGACAAACTTGAGGTGATTTGTAATGAGAAAAGTTATCTCCTGCTTAGCTGCTCTAATTGTAGTTATCACCTTTTGGACATGTAATAAAGGGAATCCCGTTGGACCAAATCAATCTTCTCCTTATCTATACGGTAAAGTGGTTGATAATCAAGGAAACCCAATTGAAGGTGTAAGATTTCATTATATACCAAGCCTTATTCACGTTGCATCACCAAAGATAAAACTAGCCAAAATAAATTCAATAATAAGAATTAATTTCGTAGTACCTAAAGAATCATACGTGAATCTTTCTGTCCACAGATTATACACTCAAGACTTAATAGCAACATTGGTAAATGACACACTCAGTGCAGGAGCACATAGTGTAGGTTTTAATGATTCAAGCGTAACCGACGGTGTTTACTATTATCGTCTTACCATGGACACGACGGTTATAGTGAAATATATAGTCCTAATCCAAGATTCAGCATTGCTTCCATTAACGACGCCACTTGCACTTACAAATTCATCCGGACAGTTTTCCGAACCTCTAAGGATTTTCGGAATAGGTATGAGGTTTTACGTTAGTTCATCACAAGGACCAACACCTACAGACACTGTTTTCATTCCAAACACTATTCAGGTCGTACTATACAAAACCGGATATAAGACTTTAATTGAACCTATAACTATAGATACTACTTATTCGGTAAATAAACAATTCACACTTGAAAAATAAATATAATTACTAAACTTTTATTTTATTTTTTATAAATAATAAAGATAAAATTATATATATATTTAAAACATATTTCATCTTTAAGCCAAGAGCGAACGGGTTCAAATAAATCCCCTCTCCGAGCCTGCCTGCATATCTTAGGTATATTCCGGCAAGGCAGGAGGGGAAGAAAAGGGGTGTGTTGGAATCCTTGTTTTGATGAATCCTTTGAACCCTATCTAATCTTTCCCTTGGGAAGGGAAAGACTTATAATCACCTTGTCGCTGCATTTTTCATCTTAACATAAAAAATATACTTTATGGCCAGCCTCAGGGAAAGGGTGTGAAATTAGATTAACTAACCTTATTTGAATTATTAACCTTAGTAGCAAATAGATAATTACCAAACCAACCTTATTACCTTATAGTTGTGTATTCGACACAAGAGGAAATGCAGATGCCGGATCTTCCAAAGGAATGCCTTCGGCAGAGTCCGGCATGACAACATCCCTTTTGTTATTCCAGCCCCCGAGCCGGAATCTCATAAGTAGGAAATAAGATTAATAATCATTTTAATATGTTCCTTTTTCCCGTCAAAGCCGGACAGGCTTGAAAGAAAGGAACCGAAAGTTCCCCAAGGGGACAGGCAAGGTTGAAAATCTTTGGCTAAGAATTTCACTCGCTGCGCTAAAACAAGTTAACTCGTCCGGCAAAACCGGACTCAAACAGAATTTGTTTTTAACGCTCCGTTCATGAATTATCTTAATGCAAATTATTTTAGATCGTTTAATTCAAACGTAATTCTTTTTAAGCGCAAATTATAAAACAGATGAGAAAATAAAATTTTATAAGGAATTTATTTGAGGTAAAGAAAATTAAAAGGCATCGTTAACGCTAGATGCGGAATCCAATTGTTAAATCTACTAATACCGGAGCTACAAGTTGATAACCAGTTACGTGAGTAATTAATGGGATCTTTAAATTGCCGAATAGTTGTATTTGATCGTTTAATTTTACTTCCAGGCCGGGTGAGATATAAACCCTAGTATATCCGGTATTGGCAGGATCGGAATTTACACCACTGTCAGCATTGCGGTAGGAAACATCGAGCTGAAGCATGGGTACTATTTTATACGAATGGAGTAAATTATCATAGTGGGCACCAACAGCAAAATCAAAACTATCACCAGGTCTATAATCATTCTTATAATTGAAAGCATGCTGCCACATCAATTGAGTAAACCAACCCCAGCCATTCTGCTGCCTCATCCAATAACCGCCGAGAAGCAGGTCGGTAGTACCCGTACCTATTTGAGTGTCTCTATCAAGAAGAGATAAATTGTATGAGCCAGTAGGAAGCTTTAAACCGAATTGGATACCTATTGACATATCCTCTGAAAGGCCGGTGTAAATACCCATAATTCTCATATCGGCTAACGATAAATGACTAACAGAAGAAAGATTGCCGTCGTCAGCGGTTGTCTGAAAGTATCTATTCCATACGGGAGCTTTTACCATAATACCCCAACTTCGATCAACTGTGTAAAGAGCATTAAGAGTATAAAAATCAGATCTAATAATTTTATCCTCATTCAACCCGGAAGAGGCACTACTCCATCCGTTCCAATTCTGATATTGGTCCATGTGGTTATATGTCCAGAAGAACCTAAATCCAGGTGAAATTGCCATCATCCAACTGCCGCCAACAGAAAATACGTTACAGCCGCATGCACAAGCAAAGGCATTTGAAGGCAATAAAAACAGAACAGCAAATACTATATTAATTGGGGTAATATGTTTTATGATTTTTATAATTCTGAATTAATTTAAGTTATGAAATATCCGCTTACCTAAATTAATAAAAGTTAGTGTAAAGATAAATTCAATGTGATGGAGATAATTATAAAGAATTACATAAATAGATATGAAACCCAACCTCCGCTGTTTGCGGACAGGAAAAAGAAACAAAAGATAATTTTCCCTCTTCTTTTCTCCCGTCAAAGATGAACAGGATTGAAAGAAAAGAAGCAAAAGTTTAAGAAAAAAAATTCAATAATAAATTCTTTTCTTAATGTAAGAAAAGAATCAAAAGAAACTGCGCTGTAAAAGAATTACTAAAATTTTATTACGTTCCGTTAAGATAAAATAACTCATCCGGCTTTGCCGGATTCAGACAGATTTTATCTCTTAACACTTCACTCCATAAAATTTTTATACGTAATTCTTTTAGGGCGCAAAAAAAAGGGGGGGGGGGAAGTGATGTATCAAAATATATTAAATATGTCAAAACAGGCAGGAGAATTTATTTTAATGTGCAAAGCAAAAAAAATATTTGATGTCAATTATAAAGGACGAAAACAGAATTTGTTTTTACAATTCGCTCGTTCATTCTTTTTACACCAAATATTTTAAGCCTTTAAGGTGCAAAATTTAAATTTTATAAATAAAAATGCCTCCCCGTAGGAAAACGAGGAGGCAAAATACGAATGGTTTTGTACAAATAACAAGTGAGTTTATAATTGTACATTTTGAATATAAATAATCTGAAAGAGGGAAGCAATAAAAATAATTACATGTACTTTTGTTCCGTCTGAGCCGGATTTTCAACTTGATCCGTCAGAGCCGGACAGGTACAAAAGTAACAAAAACATTTTAATAATTTCTTTTCTTAGCATAATTCGCCGAAAGGTAGGACTGGAAAAAGAAGCAAAAGTTTCCCAAGGGGATAGGCAAGGCTGAAAATAAATTGCTGAAATTTCACTGCATTACGCTACAGAAAAATAACTCCCCGCCAATCGGCGGTCAGACAGATTTTTCTGTTATACGTTTCATTACGTAAAATTTCTTAACCCGGTTAAGTATAGCTAAACCGGGCAGGCGCAATTTATTTGATGTCAATTTATGGCAACATTATTAAAAAAAATAATAGGAGGATGGCAAAATATGGGTTTTCAATAGTATTACTATTATAAGGCAGTTTGGATTTTATAAATTAAAAGGAACTAGTGCAGGGAATAATTTATTTCAATTTTCAGCTTAAAACTAGAGGGAAAACTAATACTTCTACTTTCTTTACCCCGCATAAAGTGCGGGGTAAACTTCAGAAAAATAGTTAAGGAAAATTATTACTCTTCTTTTCTCCCGTCAAAGCCGGGCAGGCTTGAAGAAAGGAAGCGAAAGTTTCCCGAAGGGACAGGTAAGACCCGTCTTCGTTTTAGTTCGCCTGGTAGGCGAATTTCTTTTAATGCATTAAATAAAGTAAAAAGGAATTTATTTGAGGTCATCGGAAAGGATAAAATCCTTACTCTTTGTTCTAAATTAATAACAAAACCGTTGTCCGAAGGACTCCTTTGGAGAAACGGTTACAATGTGAATTTTTATATCATTAACGCCGGGATTAATCCCGGCGTTAATAAATACGACTATGCATATTTCAACTGTTTGAATTTGTCTACCAATTGGTAGACAGTTTAAAAGTTATGAAATCTATTTTGAACAACAGGCAATACTCTTCTTTTTGTAAATAAATGGGAAAAAATATATTGATATGATTACCGATATTAAAAATAAAACTGCAATAGATCCCCTCTATAAGAGGGGAAGAAAAGGGGTGTGTTGGAATCCTTGTTTTGATGAATCCTTTGAACCCTATCTAATCTTTCCCTTGGGAAGGGAAAGACTTATAATCAACCTTGTCGCTGCATTTTTCATCTTAACATAAAAAATATACTTTATGGCCAGCCTCAGGGAAAGGGTGTGAAATTAGATTAACTAACCTTATTTGAATTATTAACCTTAGTAGCAAATAGATAATTACCAAACCAACCTTATTACCTTATAGTTGTGTATTCGACACAAGAGGAAATGCAGATGCCGGATCTTCCAAAGGAATGCCTTCGGCAGAGTCCGGCATGACAACATCCCTTTTGTTATTCCAGCCCCCGAGCCGGAATCTCTTAAACAGGGAATAAGATCAAAAGACATTTTTAATAAATTCTTTTCTTAGCGTAATCCGCCGAAAGGCGGACAGGAAAAAGAATCAAAAGAAACTGCGCTGATAAATAAATTCTAAAATTTTCATCCGTTACGCTATGGAAAAATAACTCGTCCGGCTCCGCCGTACTCAAACAGATTTTTTCATTAAACGCTTCACGGATGAAAATTTTTTAACGAATTTCTTTATATGCGCAAAAAAGAATTAGGAATTATTTTGGATCATTAAAAGTTTTTTTTAATGCATTAAATAGAAAGTGAAATAAATTTATTTTAAGCCGTCCGATTGGATTTTGCTTACGGCGTCGTCTATCAGGGGATTGTATGAGGAGTAATTTTTAGGACCGTAATAAAGCTGCGGAAGGTTTTTAAATAGCTTTCCATCTTTGTTTAAGAAATGCTTCTCAAAGTTTTTGTATTTATTTTTTCCCAAGATAAATTTTTCATCAACAAGCTTGTTTATAAGGACGGGGAAGTCTTTATCGCAGCCGAGCCATCTGAACCTCTGGAATTTAATATTTTTGGATTGGTTAAAATTTTTACCTTTATCATAAATAAAGTGAGTTACAATTTCATCGTCATCTTCGTATTTCGGCATAAGCTTGCCTTCGCCAAGCAGAAAAAAGAGGTCTATAAGCTGCGTCTCCGTGCCGAGCCAGGTTATTTTACCCGCGGAATTCTGCCGCTTCTTTTTCCCGGCTTTAGTATCTTTTTTATTTTCATGCGGCTGATGATTAATATTTTTTATGTCTACTGCCTTAATTGAGTTATTCCTTTCCAGGGATAGTCGTTCCTCTAAAAATTTGATTTGATTATCGATCAGTTCCAGTACGCCGTCGTACAACCCGGCCTTAAATTCTATTAATGTTTTAAGCACGTACAAATTAAAGCCGGATTTAGAACGCTGCTTTGATTTTTCTACGGAATCTTCTATAAAATAAACAAGCTCCGGACTCGTGTTGGCGAGCCTGAATAAATAAATTCCTTCCTGGTCGAATGAGGATGCTTTGAAGCTATCAAAGTCCTTTTTTATTCTTGATAAATTATTCCTTATATCCATCAGGAAAATTAATTTCTCTCTGGTAGTATCGTAATTATAAAGCGCATCTAGAAGGCGTTTTTTTGTAATAAATAACATTCCGAATCTTTCATCGAAGCTGTCGGACTTGAATAAATAATAACATTTTAAATTTATTTTAATTTTAGAATATTTCTGCTGCTCGGAAGCCTGCTTATCTGAAACCTTAACCGATAATAGCCTGTTTAAATTAACAGACGCCTGCTCGTTTGTGTCATACTGCGGGCCGGAAGTTTTTATAGGAGTATCTATAAAGCCGAGGCTTACCTGCTTTTCGCAAAGCTTAATTTCCTGCTTCAGCAGAAAGAGATACTCTGAGTAGATACTTTTGAAAAACTTACAGCCATGCAGGTACAATATAAAATTATAGATAGGGTAAATGTAGCCGTATTTATAAAATAAAAAGAAGGGGCCGAGCTTCTTTTTAATATATGCTATCTTTTGCGTGTTTATCTCGCTTATGTATGAGGATATGTCGTATAATTCGGGACAGTTAATTGAATGCATTCTGCCTTTATATCTAATAAATGTAATAAGAGAATGCTTTTTGCTTTTTAGATGGCGGAGTATTCTTTCGGTATCATGTTTTTCAGTTTCCAGGTAAATAATTTTTTCTTTGAGCGACGGTAAGGCTTTAAGTTTATTTTTTAGATCGGAATAGTTTTTAGAACCTATGATAGGACAGTAAGCCATGCTTCCCCTTGTTTATTTCGTAAGGTTATAACAGTTAAATGCCCGTAATTCTATTATCCTTATTTTTTTAAAGATAAATTTATAAAAAAGTGTAATTTTAAACCAAATTATTTTTTAACTTTTTTAAACTTTCTTGTTAATTTGAGTTTAAGAAATTATAATTTAGACACAAGCCCGATTTATTAATTATTTTAAGGTCTATCTAATGCCGGGGGACTCCAGACAGGATCAAACAGCAGCCCAAACTTTTAACAATAAACTATTCGAGATATTGGCCAAGGCTGCTATGAAAAAGGATGTCTTAAGTAAAAGGTGTCATCTCTAATAATTATAGCAAAGCTAAAAAATAATAGATTATAATTTTATTTATGCTGTCATGGAGTGGTCTCCCAAAGGGACAGGCGTGACGGCTAAGGAGAAGGAAAGTAGTTTATAACATTAAGGAGAACATGGATGTCATGGTCCATACCATGACATGTTTAGGAAGGAACTACTGTTAAGAAATGATCCATGACTGCCATGTTGCTGTCATGAAATGGTTTCCCAAAGGGACAGGCATGACAGCCGCGGTAACTGGGCTGTCATGGTCCAAACCATGAAAGTTATAAGGAAGCTATGAGTTTAAGACATAGAAATAGTTTAACAGAATGCAGCCATTTTTTTGTTACAACAACTGTGACAGAGTTTTTAGAAATATTTAAAGATGATAATGCATGTTTGCTGCTTGTAAATAATATAAAGCATTATCAAAAGAAATATAGTTTTATTGTTCTTGGCTATGTAATTATGCCTTCACATTTTCACTGGATAGTAGAAGTAAATAAAAAGTTTGGTACAATTTCAGATATAATGAGAGATATAAAAAAGTATTCCGCCTGGGATATAATGGAATATTTAACAAAAGAAAAAAAGGGAAATAATAAAATATTCCAAGAAGCAGCGAAGAATTATAAGGGACAGAAAAGGAAATTTTGGATGCCGAGGTTTGATGATGAAGTAATCAGGAATGAAAAAATGTTTTGGTCGAAGCTCCGTTATATTCATAATAATCCGGTTGAAGAAGGATTGGTGGTGAAGCCTGAGGATTACAAATATTCAAGTGCCAGGAATTATGTTTATGGGGATCAATCCGTTTTGAGTGTGGATACGGAGTATGCAGGTATAAATATGAAATAACTAATAGATGCTGTCACGGAATGGTCCGTGACAGCCTAGAAAAGGTTTCGGCAATTTTAATTATTTTATTTAATTCGACTTCCTGATTAGAAGAGGCTGTCTCTAAAGTAATATCTCTTTTAAAAATGGAACGCGGATATCACAGATTAAAACGGATTTTCACGGATTTTATATTTGTATATTACTTTTGAGACAGCCCATGCAGTTTTGGGAGGACTTTTCTTCTCCCCGGCCTGAAGGTCGGGATTATCATGGATGCATACTTTAGAGCGTGAACAAATAAATATCAAGAATTATGAGAGGTTTAACCCCATTTATTTTAAGACGGTCAACTTGAGTATTTTATATTTTAAGATAAGGATGATATGCAATAAAAATAAGTATACATAAAATACTATGCCGGTAATTCTTCCTTTATTTATCTAATACTTAGTGGTTTAAAATTTTTTTGATTTATATTGATAAAAAATTCTGATGAAGGTATTATAAGTTAAAGGTTGCAATTTTTTAATATTTAATTTAACTTTTAAAAAGCAGCATATATCGTTAAAAATTAAAAGGGAGGGGTATTATGAATTTTCCATTCACCATTGATCAATTCTTAAATGTATTCAAGACTTATAATGAAGCCGTGTTTCCCATGCAGATCATTTTCTACCTATCAGCGATTATTATCATATATATTTTATTTAAAGAAATAAAAGGGAGAAATAAAATTATCAACGGAATTCTGTCATTTTACTGGATATGGATCGGTATAGTTTATAATTTTATTTTCTTCACTACTATAAATAAAGCGGCATACATTTTCGGATCATTGTTTATTCTACAAGGTTTATTATTCCTTTACTTCGGTACATTCAAAAACAGCATTTCTTATAATTTCAACAAAATCGTTATTAATTATTTAGGAGCTGTGTTTATTCTATATGCTCTTATTTTATATCCTATTTTAGGTAATTTATTAGGACATCAGTACCCATACTCACCGACTTTCGGACTTCCATGTCCGACAATCATATTTACGTTCGGCGTACTGCTTTTTGTAAATAAAAAGATAGGGATACTATTATTAATTATACCGTTGTTATGGTCATTGATTGGATTTAATGCCGCTGTCAGCCTTTCAATTTATGAAGATTTCGGATTATTGATTGCAGGCGTAATCGGATTTATAACTTTGCTTATTTCAAATAAAAGATTTAGTGCTAATTCAATCGGAGCAATGTAAGCTTTAACTAAAATTACATTACTTCTTTGCTAAAAGGAAATAACCCGCTGCCGTAGGCGCAAGTGCGGGGCAAACTCCGGAACTGCAGCAGAAGAATATGTGCATTAAAAAAAACTAAAAATTTAGAAAGCAGTGAATAATAGAAATTCCTAATTACTTAAGGTTTTTTCTTTACTTCTTTAACCGCCTTTATTAAATTGATTAACAATTATTTAATCATAATTAAATACTTGGGGGATTTTGTTGCACATAAACAAGATTAGCAAATGAAGCCTGAAGAAGGGGCGCGGCAAAATATAGACAAACAGCTTACCCAATCAGGCTGGATAGTACAGGAATATAAAAACATAAATCTTTCTGCGGGATTAGGTATTGCCGTATGCGAGTATCCCACAGAATCCGGACCTGCCGATTATATACTTTTCATCGATAGAAAACCAGTCGGAGTAATAGAAGCGAAAAAAGAAGGTCATACCTTAAGCCAGGTTCATGATCAAACAACAAGATATGCCGCCGATGATTTAAAGTTTGTAAAAAAAATTAACGAACTTCCCTTCCAGTATGAATCAACCGGTACTGAAACATTTTTTACAGATGCAAGGGATCCATTACCGCGGCAAAGAGAAATATTCACATTTCATAAACCGGAAACCCTAAACGAATTTTGTAGGAATTTCATTAATGAAATTCCTACACTGAGAAAAAGATTACAATTATTACCGCCTATTAATACGGATGGATTAAGAACCTGCCAGAGCAGAGCAATAATAAATCTTGAAAAATCTTTTGCCGATAACAGGCCGAGAGCTCTAATTCAAATGGCGACCGGTGCAGGCAAGACTTACACCGCTATTACTTCGGTTTACCGGCTTCTTAAGTTTGCTAAGGCAAAAAGAATTTTATTCTTAGTTGATACCCGGAATCTCGGCAAACAAGCAGAACAGGAATTCCAGGCATTCAAACCAACGGACGATAAAAGATTGTTTACCGAATTGTATAATGTGCAGCGTCTGCGCTCTAATTTTATTGATCCATCGGCTCATGTTTGTATTAGCACAATACAAAGGATGTATTCTATCTTAAAAGAAAAAGAGCTTGATGAATCGCTTGAAGATGAATCCCCTTACGAATCAAAGACAATTGAAAAACCCGTTGACGTTGTTTATAACACTGTTGTTCCGATTGAAACTTTTGATTTTATAATAATTGACGAATGCCACCGCTCCATTTATAATTTATGGAAGCAGGTACTTGATTACTTTGATTCTTTTATGATTGGTCTTACCGCCACGCCGGATAAACGAACATTCGCATTCTTCCATGAAAATATTGTAAGCGAATATACTTTGAAGCAGTCGATTGCCGATAAGGTGAACGTAGGTTACGATGTTTATACTATTGAAACCGAAATAACCCAAAACGGTGCAAGGATAAAGGCAAAGCAGTATGTTGACTTGCGTAATAAAATGACGCGTAAAAAAGAATGGAAACAGCTTGATGATGAAGTTGATTATGTCCCCTCACAGCTTGATAGAGATTTTGTAAATCCCAGCCAGATAAGAAATATTATTCGTGAATGTAAACGTGTTATGGAAGAAGAATTTTTTCCTGAGCGGGCAGACGAGTATGAAGTACCTAAAACATTAATCTTTGCTAAAACGGACAGTCATGCTGAAGATATTGTTCACATTGTACGTGAAGAATTCGGAGAAGAAAATGATTTCTGCAAAAAGATAACCTACAATGTAAAGAATGAAGATCCCGAATCTATATTACAGCAATTCCGAACAGCTTATAATCCGCGTATTGCCGTAACGGTTGATATGATTGCAACCGGTACAGATGTTAAGCCTATCGAAATACTTATATTTATGCGCGATGTCCGTTCGCGGAATTATTTCCAGCAGATGATAGGAAGAGGAACCAGGTCTTTGTCAAAAGATGCATTAAGGCTTGTAACAAGAAATGCAAAGCTAAACAAGGAAAGATTCTACATTATTGATGCTGTCGGCGTTTTTAAAACAGTTAAAGTTGATTACCCGATTATCGATAAAAAACCTACCATCCCGTTAAAAGATTTAATGAAGATGGCAATTCTCCAGCCTGATGAAGATACGCTGTCTTCGCTTTCATCCAGACTTACAAAAATTGATAAGCAGATTTCAGAAACGGACAGAGCAAAGTTTAAAGAACTAACAGACGGAAAAAGCATAACCGAAGTAGCAGAAAATTTATCAAATGTTTACGATCCCGATTTCATTGATAAAGAAGTACGAAAGAAATTCAATCTGGCCGAAGAAGCCGAATTAACCAAAGAACAAATTCAAGTAGTCATGCAGCCAAGCATTCAAGCCGCCATTACGCCTTTCGATAATCCAAAGCTGAGAGAATTTGTTGAAACGGTAAGGCAGAAAATATACCAGGTAATTGATACGGTTAATGTTGACAGAGTAATCCATTCTGATTTTGACAGCCGCTCCAAAGAAAGCGCCGAGGAAACAATTGTTAGTTTCAGAAAATTTATTGAAGAAAATAAAGATGAGATAACCGCCTTAAAAATTTATTATAATTTAAAATCCCAAACAAACCTTCGTAGGAACATCATTAATGATGTTCCTACAGGTAATGTAATAAATTACCAAATGATAAAAGAATTACGTGATGCATTATCCAATCCTCCGTACAATTTAACAATTGACCAAATTTGGGATGCATACCAGCGGATAGAACCAAAACGCGTTAAACACAGAAGCACCGTAGGAATGCTGACGGATATAATTTCCATACTGCGTTTTGAACTTGGAATTAATTCTCTGCTTGAACCTTACAGCGAGATTGTAAACCGCAATTTTAAGGAATGGGTATTTAAAAAGAATGCCGGACATTTGCAGTTTACCGAGGAACAGATGAAATGGCTTAGGATGATAAAAGACCATATTATTACTTCCGTAAGAATTGAGAAAGATGATTTTGAAAGGACACCATTTGATAGTGAAGGCGGTTTAGGTAAATTTTGGATGGTTTTTGGAGATACAACGGAGGAAATTATTAAAGATTTAAATGAGGAATTAGCTGCCTAATGTCTGAACCTGGATTGGCAAGATTTAAGGATTTTCAGGATTATGATCAAATAATATTTTAATTATTTGTTATTTTATTAAATAAAATCCT
>Ga0307441_1000021_pt1 | contig 80047 bp, 69 predicted proteins | sample SalMarWE160420MG_FD_202149 | JGI IMG/M metagenome (GOLD analysis project Ga0307441, IMG submission 202149) | Salt marsh sediment microbial communities from the Plum Island Ecosystem LTER, Massachusetts, United States - WE1604-20 | ecosystem: Environmental > Aquatic > Marine > Intertidal zone >... | reverse complement strand
GCCCCAGCTCCGTGAGCGTCAGGAAGATGAGGCCGTAGCCTGCGTCGCCCACGATCATGGCGAAGAACAAGCTCATGAAGAGCAGGAAGGGCACGCTGACATCCACCTGGTCGTAGCCCGGGAGCACACCCGTGAAAGAGAAGAGCGCTTGGATAGGCCGGACCCAGCGGGGGAGACGAATCAGCGTCGGGACGTCGTGCGTGCTCTCCACGTCCTCGACCAGCAAACCCCAGCCGTTCTCCGAGGCGGCGCGCTCGACGGCGGCGAGCCGGGGCTCGGGGCAGAAGCCGCGGAGGTACGCCAGGGGGCCCGCCAGGGCCATGCTCGCCCGCGCGTTCTGAAAGCTCAGCCGGTCCTCGGCACTCGGGATCGCGGCGGTCACCTCGTCGAGATGATGCGCGAGCGCATGGAGCCCCTGCTCCGCCTGTTCCCGCTGTGCCCCGATGGCCTCGAGACGGCCCCGCAAGGCGGCCGGGCCCCGCTCGGGCAGAGCCATCGGCTCGAGGATGCCGCCTTCCGCCACGTTGGTCGCGGCCAGGTCCCGGCTTCGGCCCACCAGCGCCAGGTAGCGGTGGTTGCGATCGCGTCCGACCTCATGCGTCACCGTCTCGCCCGAGAGTGCCGGCAGCCGGCGCAGCGGTGCCCTCACCAGGCGGACGCCGACACCCCGGCTGGCGAGGGCGCGGATGCGCTCGGGATCGAACTCGCCCAGCGGCTTGAGACGCTCCAGCTCACGGTTCACATCCGCCGCCTCGGCGTCGAGCTCGGCGATGCGCCGCACCAGCTGCATGGTCCGCTCGACGACGGCGTTCGCCGGCCCCGCGGGCGCGTCCCCTTCCGAATGGCTGAGCCGCTCGACGGCTATCTTGCGCAGCGCATCGGCCGCGGCCCGCGCGGCCTCGAGACGGGCGCGCGCGTCGCTCACGCCCTCTCCCTCGGGCGGCAGCTCGGACACCAGGTGCAGCACCCCGAGGTCCTGCAAGAGCCCCAGCGAGCGCTCGCGATCGCTGGCCAGCATCACCACCGTTACACGCTTCATGGGGAGGATCATGCGGCCCTCTCCTGCTCGGTGGACTTGCCCTTGGCGATCTTGGCTCGCACCACCTCGGCGGCCTGCAGGTCACCGAGCGCGATGCGGATGGTGCGGATGGCACGCTGCGCCTCCGGGATCTTGACCTTTTCGAAGAGGTTCACCCGCTGCGACGTGACGCGCAGCTCGTCGGCCAAGAGCTCGCGTTGCCTGGCGAGCACACGCACCCTGAGGCGCAGTTCGAGCAGCGTCTCGACGGCTCGCACCGCGTCGTCGAAGAATGCTGGCGTGGCTTGCAGGTCGGGAGCCGTGAGCGTGAAGCGGACGCCTTCGAGCACGGGAACGTCGATGCCCGCGATGTTGAGGTGCCCGAGCTCCAGTGCCTCGATGGCGAGATGGTCCGGGATGGGAAGCTCATCGGCGAACAGCGCGATCCACGGCTCCAGTGCGGCCGTGGCCTGATCGAGCGCTTCCAGCGCGGTGCGCTCCTCGGCTTCCACGCGCCGCACCTCCATCTGAAGCTGCCGCTTCTTGAGCTGCAGTGTGGGCAGGTAGCGCTCGAAGCGCGCCAGGGTGTCGCGTTGCCGCTTCAGCTCCTGCTTGCTGGCACGGACGTGGCTCAAGCGGGCGCCTCCTCCGCGGCCGGAGCGGCCGGCGCCACGTCGGACGGCCAGAACGCCTCGATCAAGGCATTGGACAGACCGGTCTGAGCAGGTTCGAAGCACTCGGCCAGGATGCGCCAGCCCTCGTCGAGCGCGTCCTCCAGCGGGAGGTCCAGCTCCAGGCTCATGAGGCGCTGCTCGAAGGCCACGCCGTAGCGCAGAAGCTGCTCGTCCCAGCGGCTCATGCTGAAGCCCATCGCCTGCTTCTCGAGCGTCTCGCGGTACCCCGCATAGAGCTGGATCATGGCGTTCATCAGGGCCCGGTGATCCTGACGGGTTCGGCCGTTGACGAGCTGCTTCAGGCGGCTGAGGCTGCCGAAGGGCTCGATGTGCCCGCCGCGCAGGTAGAACTGCCCTTCGGTGATGTAGCCGGTGTTGTCGGGCACCGGGTGGGTCACGTCATCGCCGGGCATGGTGGTCGCCGCGAGGATGGTGATAGAGCCTGCGCCTTCGAAGTCCACGGCCTTCTCGTAGCGTGCCGCGAGCTGGCTGTACAGGTCGCCGGGGTAGCCGCGGTTCGACGGGATCTGCTCCATCGTGATCGCGACCTCCTTGAGCGCGTCCGCGAAGTTGGTCATGTCGGTGAGCAGGACCAGCACGCGCTTGCCTTCCAACGCGAAGCGCTCCGCGACCGCCAGCGACAGGTCCGGAACGAGCAGGCACTCCACCGTGGGATCGGCCGCGGTGTGCACGAACATCACCGTGCGCACGCTGGCGCCGGCATCGTCGAGCGTCTCGCGGAAGCCCAGGTAGTCGTCGTGCTTGAGGCCCATGCCGCCCAGCACGATGACGTCGACCTCGGCCTGCAGCGCGATGCGCGCCAGCAGTTCGTTCGAAGGTTCCCCGGCGGGCGCGAAGATCGGCAGCTTCTGACTCTCGACGAGGGTGTTGAACACGTCGATCATGGGGATCCCGGTGCGCACCATGCGCCGCGGGATGATGCGCTTGGCGGGGTTCACGGACGGCCCACCCACCGCGATGGGCTCGGCATCCAGCTGCGGGCGGTGGTCGCGCGGTCGGCCGGCGCCGTCGAAGACGCGGCCCAGGAGGTCGTCCGAGAACGGGACCTCCACCGGCCGGCCCAGGAAGCGGATGTGCGCATCGGTCGGGATGCCGCGACTGCCGGCGAACACCTGCAATGCGGCGCGGTCGCCGTCGAGACGAATCACCTGCGCCAGCGACGTTCCCCCGGGCCAGCTCACCTCCGCCAGCTCGCGGTAGGTGGCGTCGTCGGCACGCACCGTCACGACGTTGCCCGCGATGCGTTCGACGGCGGTGTAGACCTTACGCATCGAGCGACACCCCCTCGACCTTGGCCGCGATCCGGGCTTCGATGTCCGCGAACGCGGCATCGTCCATGCGCACCAGGTTCCACTCCTTGGTGAGCTGCGTCAGTTCCTGGAAGAAACGCCTGGCGGCGTCCTTGTCGGCGAACGTCATCCCCGTCTGCAGGATGGCGCTGAGGCGTCCGAACACGTGCCGCTGACGCTCCGCCCCGCTGGCCGCATCCACCTCGTGGAAGGCGTCCTGCTGCAGGTAGGAGGCATCCAGGTACTCGGCCTTCAGATAGGTCACGTAGTCGTGGATGGCGGTGCCCTCCTCACCGACCACCTTCATCATCTGGTCCACCTCGTGCCCGGAGCGAAGCACCTCGCGGGCGGCGCGCACGTCCTCGACATCGGCGACGCCGGGGTAGCGGCTCCAGCTCTCGAGTGGATCGACCGCCGGGTAACGGCGGGCATCCGAGCGCTCCCGCGAGAGCCCGTGGAAGGCTCCCACCACCTTCAGCGTGGCCTGCGTCACGGGCTCTTCGAAGTTGCCGCCGGCGGGACTAACCGCACCGCCGATGGTCACCGATGCGGTGCGCCCGTCGTTCAGGCGGACCACGCCGCCCCGCTCGTAGAAGGCCGCGATGACCGACTCGAGGTAGGCAGGGAAGGCCTCCTCGCCGGGGATCTCCTCGAGCCGTCCGGAGATCTCGCGGAGCGCCTGCGCCCAGCGCGAGGTGGAATCGGCCAGGAGCAACACGTTCAGCCCCATCTGCCGGTAGTATTCCGCCAACGTCACGGCCGTGTACACGCTCGCCTCGCGGGCTGCGACGGGCATGGAGCTGGTGTTGACGACGATCAGCGTGCGCTCCATGAGGCTCCGGCCGGTTCGCGGGTCGACCAGCTCCGGGAACTCGCGCAGCGTCTCAACGACCTCACCTGCGCGCTCCCCGCAGGCGGCGACGATTACGATGTCGACCTCGGCATGCCGACTGGTGATCTGCTGCAGCACCGTCTTCCCGGCCCCGAACGGTCCGGGAATGCAGTAGGTGCCGCCGAGGGCGACGGGGAACAGCGTGTCGATGATGCGCACCTTGGTGACCAGCGTGTCGTGGGGCCGCAAACGTTCGCGGTAGGCGCGGATGGGCACCTTCACGGGCCAGCGCTTGAGCATGGTGAGCTCGAAGCGGTTGCCGCGCTCGTCGACGAGCGTCGCAATCCTGTCCTCGACGCGATACTCGCCAGGCGGCGCCAACCACTCCACGCGCAGCCGGTCCCGCAGCTCGAACGGCACCATGATGTGATGCTCGATGGCGTTCTCGGGCACGGTACCGAGGCCGTCGCCGGCGCGCACGTTGGCACCGACGGTGCTCGTCGGCGTGAACGCCCAGCGGCGCTCGCGATCCAGCGGCTGCAGGTACATGCCGCGCTGCAGGAAGAACCCTGCCTGCTCCGCGAGCTCCGGAAGCGGGTTCTGGAGGCCGTCGAAGATGCGACCCAAGAGGCCGGGCCCGAGCTCGGCGCTGAGCAGCTCCCCGGAGAACTCGACCGGACCGCCGACGTGCAGGCCGGTGGTGTCCTCGAAGACCTGCATGTCGGCGTAATCGCCGCGCACGCGGATCAGCTCGGCCTTCAGTCGGAGGTCGCCGAGCAAGGCATAGCCGACCTCGTTCTGGATGACAGGGGTGTCGAAGGCGACGGTGAGGAGGTTCCCGCTCACCGACACGATGCGGCCTGCATGACTAGCCATGTTGCTCCTCGACGGTGTCAAGTACGCGCCCCAGGGCATCGCGCCCCGCGGACGCCTCACGCGCCGCCCACTCACGGGCCAGGCGTAGACGCTGAGAATAGGCGAACAGCGCCGAAAACCCCCACGGGACGGGCCCTGCGAGCTCGTCCAGAAGCTGCCAGCGCAGCATGTCCAGCTCGCGCTGCCGGGCCTGCGGGTCGGACGCCTCGAAGGCGTGCGCGACGCCCTCCTCGATCATGGCGCGAAAGCCGGCATGCGTCTGCATGTGATCGGCGGCCTCGAGCTGCCAGAACGGCGCGCGGCGGCGCACCACGCCGTTGCGCAGCTGGCGCTCAGCGTCGCGCCAGCGTCGCGCCACCGCGGCGGCCGCGCCGGTGCCGTTCGCCGCCGACTCGGGATCACGCAGCGCAGCGAGCTCGGCGTCGGGCACGAAGCCGCGACACCGCTCCAACAGCTCGGCAAGCGTCATCGGTGGCTCGTCGTCGAGCTCGAAGCTTGGGAGTGCGGAGAGAAGGTAGGCGTACACGCGCTCCCTCGTCCCCGGCGGCTAGGGCCGCTCCTCGGCCGTCGACTCGCCGGCGAGCAGCCTGGCGAGCTCCGGCCGCAGCATCTCGGACAGGACGTCGGTGATAGCGGCGAGCGTGAAATCGTGCTCGACGTGGTCGCCCGTGATGGTGACCCGGAAGCCCTTGTCGATGTCGCGGCCGAGCCGGATCTCGACGCCCTGTGCGAGCTCTTGGCGAAACTCGTCAGCGTAGTAGCGTGCCAGCGATTCCAGGTCGTCGGGGCCGAGCAGGATGCTCATGCGCCGGTCGGCCCCGTGGCGCTCGGCATACGCGCGGGCCATCGCGATCAGCATCTCCCGCAGCGTGTCCGGCGTGAGCGTGTGCTCCAGCGAGTCGTGGACGAGCCGCATGACGAGGTCCTCGACACCGCGGCGAACGGCCAGCAGGAGGTCGCGGCCGGCCTGCTCGAGGGCGCGCTCGCCGCGCTCACGCGCCAGCGTCGCGTCGCGCTCGGCGTTCTCGCGCATCCTGCGCGCCTCGGTGTCGGCCGCGGCCAAGCGCCGCTCGGCTTCCGCCTTCGCCTCCGCGACGATGGCGTCGGCTTTGCTCTGTGCTTCCTCGACCACCTCGCCCTGGAGCTTGTCGATCAGCGATTGTAGGGCTTCGGGCATGATGCCTCTCTCACCGAAGGGACGATCTCTGCCGGGTCATCCCCCGAGCGCAACGCCGCCGCTGCTCGCAACGCGTGCTTGGCGCGACCGTCGCGGCGGAACCGCCGAACTCGCCTTCTTGTAACACGTTCCCGCTTGCCGTCGTCGGGTTCCGGACGCTCCACTGCGGGCGATGCCGCGATACGGCCTCGCGCGTTCCGCACAAAGCGTCAGAACCGCTCGGTCACGGTCTTCATCTCCATGAAGCCGCGCAGGTAATCGGGGCCGCCAGCCTTGGCGTTGGTGCCGGACATCTTCAGGCCGCCGAACGGTTGCACGCCCACCAGTGCGCCGGTGATCTTGCGGTTGACGTAGAGGTTGCCGACCTCGAGCTCGCGGCGCGCTCGTTCGATGCGCGCCCGGTCGCGGCTGCACACGCCCCCGGTGAGGCCGTACATGCTGGCGTTGGCGATCTGAAGAGCATGCTCGAAGTCGCGCGCCTTCATGACCGACACCACCGGTCCGAAGATCTCCTCGCAGGCGATGGTTGCGCTCTGCGGCACCTCGGCGAAGATGGTGGGCTCGATGAAGAAGCCCTGCTCCGGATCGCCGGCCGCTCCGCCGCCGAGAACCAGCCGCGCCTCGTGCTTCCCGGTCTCGATGTAGCGCAAGATCTTGTCGTACTGCTTGCGGTTGATGACGGCGGCGACGTCGGCGTTCTGCTCCGCAGGGCCGACCGAGAGCTCCCGCGTGCGCGCCACGAAGGCGTCGAGGAGCTCGTCGTAGATGGCTTCGACGGCGATGAGCCGGCTCATGGCAGAGCACTTCTGGCCCTGGAAGCCGAACGCGCTCGCTACCGCGGCGTCGACCGCAGCGGCGATGTCGGCGGTCTCGTCCACGATGAGCGCGTCCTTGCCACCCATCTCGGTGAACACCCGCTTCAACCAGTTCTGGCCCGGCTGCACCTTGGCCGCCCGCTCGTTGATGCGCATGCCGGTGGCAACCGAGCCGGTGAAGTTGATGAAGCGTGTCTGCGGGTGGTCGACCAGCGCGTCGCCCAGATCGGCGTCATCGCCCGTCAGGAGGTTGATCACACCGGCCGGAAAGCCGGCCTCGGCGACGCATTCCATGAACTTCTGGGCGATGATCGGCGTCGACGGCGAGGGCTTGAGGATCACCGTGTTGCCGACCACCACCGGCCCCACCGTGGTGCCGACCAGGATGGCCAGCAGGAAGTTCCACGGCGGAATGACCACCCCCACGCCCATCGCCATGAGCGTGCTGGTGTTCTCCTCGCCCCGGAACGAATGGGCGGGGCGCGGCCCGGCCAGTTCGAGCGACTGCCGAGCGTAGTACTCGCAGAAATCGATGGCTTCCGCGACGTCGGCGATCGCCTCGAGATAGTTCTTGCTTGCCTCGAAGACCTCCCAGGAGGCCAGCTCCTCACGACGACGGCGCAGCACCGCCGCCAGCTTCACCAGCAGCCGCGCCCGGTGCGCCATGGGCAGGCCCGACCACGAGCGGAAAGCCTGTTGCGCCGCAGCCATGGCGGCCTCGATCTCGCTGGCCTTGGCCTTGGCGCTGCGGCCCACCACGCGTGCCGGCTGGCAGGGATCGATCGACTCGAGCCAGTCACCGGTCGTCACGCGCTCACCGCCGATCACCAGCGGGTAGTCGCGCCCCAGCTCCCCGCGCACCCGCTCCAGAACCGACCGGAACCGCGTCAGGGTGGCCTCGTCGGAGAAGTCCAGATAGCCTTCGTTTACGTAGGGTTCGAACAGCATGCTCAGGCTCCTTGGTGGTTGCGCCGCGGCCTCAGCCGGCGATGCCGCGCAGCACGAACGCCAGGTTGGCGGGCCGCTCGGCCAGGCGGCGGCTGAAGTAACCGTACCAGTCCTCGCCGAACGGAACGTACACGCGGATGGCGTGTCCAGCGGCCGCCAGACGGTCCTGCAACATCGGCTTCACGCCGAACAGCAGCTGGAACTCGTAGCGGTCCCCGCCGAGGCCGGCCCCCCGCACGAAGGCGGCCACCTCGGCCAGGATGCGCTCGTCGTGGGTGGCGACATTGACCTTGCCGCCGCCGTCGAGGGCGCGATACACCAGCTCGCGATAGGCCCTGTCCACGTCGGCCTTGTCCTGGTAGGCGACCTGGGCCGGCTCGTTGTAGGCGCCCTTCACGATGCGTATGGCTGGAACGGGATCGAGCGCCAGCAGCCGCTCGAGGTCCTCGCCCGTGCGGTAGAGATAGCTCTGCAGCACGGTGGAGAGCTGGCTGTGGCCAGCACCGTGGAGGCGCTCGAAGAGCGCCAGCGTGGCGTCGACGAAGCCGCTGCTCTCCATGTCGAGGCATAGCTGCCCGCCGTGTCGGGCGGCCGTGGCGGCCAGCTCGCCAGCGAGCTCGAAGGCGAGCTCGGGATCGACGTCCAGACCGAGCTGCGTGGGCTTGGCGCTGAAGTACGGCTCGAGCCCGAATCCCGCCGCCGCCTCCACGGCGTCGCCGATGCGGCGGGCTGCCTGCCGCGCGGCCGCCTCGTCGCCGACGAACTCGCCGAGAACGTCGAGGACGATGTGCTTCCCGGACGCCTCGATGGCACGCAGCTTGGGGAGCGCCGCCTCGAGGCTCTCACCGGCGACGAACCGGCCAACGCCCAGACGCCAGCCTGCGCGCGTGATGAAGGCGCGGACGGCCGCGGAGTCGGCAACGGCGAGGAGCGTGCGCCGGTAGGCGCCGTCGAGCGTCACCCGCCGCCCCCGCCCCACTTCGATGAAGAGGAAGGCGAGATGGTGTTCACGGTCCACTCTACCCAATTTCAGCCACTTTCTCGGGGCCGCCGGCGTGCCGGTACACACCCGCTCGGGGCCCGCCTGGTCGGGGCCGAGACGCGGCCCGCGGCCGCCGGAACGGACCACCGCGCAGCGCGCAGCGAGCGGTGGCCGACGTGCGAGCTACACACGTTGACAGTGGTGCGCGAGCGGACATAGCCTTAGCCTTGTTGATTCGCTGGTCGAATCGGAGTCCCGTTCGCCACGCGCGTGCCAAACGGTGCGGTCTGCGTGGCGGCGGCCGTTCCGGGCGGCTGACGCCGCTCGCCCTCGCCAGGCGCGAGGACGCTGGAGGAGCCATGAGACGAACTCTGGTCATCACGGCATTGGGTGCGCTCGCCGCCGCCACTCTGTGGGGTGCGGCCCTTGCCCAGCAACCCATCAAGATCGGCGTTCAGGCGCCCATCACCGGCCAGTACGCCAACGAGGGCCAGGGTATCGAGAAGGGCGTCGAGCTGATCGCCAAACAGATCAACGCCCAGGGCGGCTTGCTCGGACGACAGATCCAGGTGCAGACCTGCGATGACGCCGGCGAGGCGTCCCAGGCGGCCATCTGCGCCCGCCAGCTGGTCAACGCAGGGGTGCTGGCCGTGATCGGGACCTACACCAGCGGGGCCGCCCTGGCGGCGGAGCCGATCTATGCACGTGCCAACGTCATCCAGACCTCCGACGGCACCAGCGACAAACTGACGCAGAGCGGCTACAAGACCTTCTTCCGCAACGCCCCCCCGAACAGCGCCGAGGCCAAGTTCACCGCCCAGTTCCTGGTGAAGGGCAAGGACTACCAGCGCGTCGCCGTGCTCTCCGACCACTCCAGCTTCGCGCAGGGGCTCTCGCAAGCGGTCATCAAGGAGGTGAAGGCGGCGGGCGGCAACATCGTCTTCACCGGCTTCATCAACGCCGGCTCGCAGGATTACACCGCGGTGCTGACCAAGATCAAGTCATTGAACCCGGACGTGCTGTACTTCTCCGGCTACTACCCGGACGGCGGGCTGATTCGCGCCCAGATGGAGCAGCTCCACATGAACGCCGCCTTCGTCGGCGGTGACGCCAATCAGAACGTGGCGTTCGCCAAGATCGCCGGCAGCGCGGCGCAGGGCGCCATCATCATCAACGTGCCCTCGCCCGAGAACCTTCCGTACCCGGCTGCTAAGCAGTTCCTCTCCGATTACAAGACCGCCTACGGTCAGGACCCGCCCAGCATCTACACGTTCACCAACGCCGACGGCTTCCGTGCCGTCATCGCCGCCATCAAGGCGACCAATAGCACGGACCCCGCCAAGCTCATGGACTGGATGCACCACATGACGAACTTCCAGGGCCTGACCGGAACCTTCTCCTGGAACGCCAGCGGCGAGCGCATCGGCAGCCCGTTCACGGCCTTCGAGATCCAGGCGGACGGTTCGTACAAGATCATCTACCCGGCTTCGGCGGGGCAGTAGGCTCGAGCGCCTCACGACCCTGAGGGCGTGTCCGGCACGCCCTCAGGGCGCGGCCGACCAGCGCGATGGACGTGGTCCTTCAGCAGTTCGTCAACGGCGTGACGGTGGGCGGATTCTATGCCCTGATCGCACTCGGCTACACGATGGTCTACGGCGTGTTGAAACTGATCAACTTCGCGCACGGCGACCTGTGCATCCTCGCCGCGTTCATCGGCCTCAGCGTGCTCACGACCGGCATCGGCGGCGCCAATGCCGGCGCCTTGATGGTGGCGCTTGCGTTTGTCGTGGCCGCCGTGGCCGTGGGCATCGCGGGGACGGTGCTGGAGCTGACGGCGTACCGTCCGCTGCGCAAGGCACACCGGCTTTCGGCGGTGGTGTCGGCGCTCGGTGCCTCGATGCTGATCGAGAACGGCATCATGCTGGTGTGGGGACCGCAGGTCAAGGTCTTCCCGTCCAACCTCCTGCCGCACATCAGCTGGAGCTTCGCCGGCGCGTCGATCAGCTTCGTGCAGGTGCTCATCATCGGGGGCTCGCTACTGCTCATGGCGGGTCTGTACTACTACGTGCACCACACCCGCTTCGGCACCGCCATCCGCGCCGCGGCGATCGACCAGGACGCAGCGCGGCTGATGGGCATCAACGTGAACCGCGTCATCACCAGCGTGTTCATCGTCGGCCCGGCGCTGGGTGCCGTGGGCGGCCTGTTCGTGGGGCTCTACTACCGCGAGGCGTACTTCAACATGGGCTGGATCTACGGCCTGAACGCCTTCATCGCGGCCATCATCGGCGGCATCGGCAACATCCCCGGCGCGATGGTGGGCGGCCTGCTCCTGGGGCTGTTCAACGCCTTCGCCGCCGGGTACGTCTCGAGCACGTGGCAGGAGGCCATCACCTTCGCTCTGCTGATCGCCATCCTGCTGGTTCGGCCGACCGGCATCCTCGGTGAGCGCGTGGCGGAGAAGATATGACCGGCCGGTCTTGCTACCGGTGGGGAGAGGGCTAGGTGGCCGCGGCCGCGGCCGGCCGCGGCGGGCGCCTGGCTCTCGCGCGCCGCGCACTGGGCCCGCTGATGTGGGTCGCCGGTCTGGCGGTGCCGATCGTGCTGGCGAGCAGCTGGGTCAGCATCCTGGCCATCTTCGCGATCTACGCGGTCGTAGCGCTTTCGCAGGACATCGTGCTCGGGCGGGCCGGCATGTACGACATGGGGCATGCCGTGTACTTCGGCGTCGGCGCCTACGTCACGGCGATCCTGAACACGCGCTTCCACTGGCCGATCTTCGCCACTTGGCCGGTGGCCATCGTCGTGGCCGCCGTGATCGGGGTGGCCCTGTCGGCTCCCATCGTCAAGCTCAGGGGCGACTACCTCCTGGTGGCCACCATCGGCTTCAACATCATCTTCGTGCTCGCCATGAGCAACGACGTGTTCGGCCTGACGGGCGGGCCCGACGGCATCTTCGGCGTGGGGGTCCCGCACGTCCTGTCGCTCGCGCTCTCCAGCCAGGGCGCGCTGTTCTATCTCGATTGGCTGGTGTTGGCGCTGGTGTTGCTGATCATGCGCAACCTCGAACGCTCACGTGTCGGGCGTGTGTTCCGCTACCTCAAGGAAGACGAGCTCGCGGCCACCACCCTCGGCGTCGACGCCCGCTACTACAAGATCCTGGCCTTCGCCATCGGTGCCGGGCTGGCCGGGGCGGCCGGAACCCTCTTCGCGGTGCAGCTCGCCAGCGTGAGCCCCGGATCGTTCGTGTTCACCGAGTCGGTCACGCTGTTCGCCATCGTCCTCGTCGGCGGGCAGGCATCCATCCCCGGGGTGCTGCTGGGCACCGCGCTCATGTTCGTGGTGCCGCAGGTGTTCCGCGGGCTCGCTCAGTACCGCTATTTCGCCTTCGGGATCGCCATGATCCTGGTAATGGTGCTGCGTCCGCAGGGGATCTGGCCGCGTCGCAGGAGCGGCCCGTGAGCGGCGCTGCGCTGCTCGAGCTCCACGACATCGGCATCAGCTTCGGCGGCCTTCGCGCCGTCGACGCCCTCAGCTTCGCCGTCGACGAGGGCCAGATCAAGGGCCTCATCGGGCCCAACGGAGCGGGGAAGACCACCGTGTTCAACATGGTCACGGGCGTGTACCGACCCACCGACGGGCGCATCCGCTTCGCAGGCGAGGACATCACCGGCAGGTCGCCTCATCGCGTTGCGGCCCGCGGCATCATGCGCACCTTCCAGACGATCCGCCTGTTCGCCGGCATGACGGTCCTGGAGAACGTGCTGGCCGGTCAGCACCTGCGCACGCGGCAGACCTGGTGGCAGAGCCTGCTGGCCACGCCCGGTCAGCGCCGGGAGGAGGCCGAGCTGGTGGAGCGCACGCTGGCCACGCTGGAGCGCCTGGACCTGGCCGACGTCGCCAACGAGGTGGCCACGGCGCTCCCCTACGGGATGCAGCGGCGCGTCGAGCTGGCGCGTACCCTGGTGGCCGACCCGAAGCTCCTGATCCTGGACGAGCCCGCCGCCGGCCTGAACGACATGGAGTCGTCGGCGCTCAACGACACCATCCGCGGCATCCGTGACGCCGGCGTCACGGTGCTGCTCGTCGAGCACGACATGAACGTGGTCATGAACGTCACGGACAGCATCGTGGTCATCAACTTCGGCCGCAAGATCGCCGAGGGCACACCGGGTGAGATCCAGACGCACCCGGCCGTGGTCGAAGCGTATCTGGGGCAGGACGACGACGAAGAGGTGGCGACATGAGCCTCCTCGAGGTCGAGGATCTGGTCGTCAACTATGGCCAGATCCAGGCGTTGAGGGGGATCTCGTTGCGGGTCGAGGAGGGCGAGGCCGTGGCCATGCTCGGGGCCAACGGCGCGGGCAAGACCACCCTGATGCGCAGCCTGAGCGGGCTGATCCCCTCGCGCGAAGGGCACGTACGCTACCGCGACACCGACATCACGCACCTGGGCGCCGACCGCATCGTGAGGCTGGGCATCACGCAGGCCCCCGAGGGCCGGCGCGTGTTCGGGACCTTGAGCGTCGTCGAGAACCTGATGCTGGGGGCCTACACGCGCCCGCCCGCCGAGTCGGCCGGCTCCCTCGACCAGGTGTACGCCTTGTTCCCCCGCCTGCACGAGCGCCGGGGCCAGCTCGCCGGCACGCTGTCCGGCGGTGAGCAGCAGATGCTCGCCATCGGTCGGGCGCTGATGGCGCGGCCACGCCTGCTCCTGCTCGACGAGCCCAGTCTGGGCCTGGCGCCTCTGCTGGTGAAGGCCATCTTCCGGGCGCTGCAGGAGATCCGCGACACCGGTGTGACCATCCTGCTGGTGGAGCAGAACGCGCGCATGGCGCTGAAGCTGGCCGACCGCGGCTACGTGCTCGAAGTCGGGCGCATCGTCATCGCCGACGACGCGAAGGCGCTGCTGGCGTCTCCCGAGGTGCAGGCGGCGTATCTCGGCAAGGGTTGAGGCGCCGTCGCAGGCCGCTGCCGGCGACCCGGGTCGGGTGCGCTGGGTGCCCTCCGGAGCGAGTAAAACTTCGAACAGTGGCTCCGACCGGGCCTTGCTACCCTTTGTGGGACGGCCCTCCCGGTGACAGCCGGGTCTGGGCCCAAGGTCCCGATGACGATGATCCGAGCCGCTCCCCAGCCGTGTACGGATGCGTCGCCCAGAAAGGCGGCCGGGTGAAGCTCTTCTTCGTGAGGCATGGCGAACCCGATTGGAACCTGGTGGAGATGCGCGGCGCCCGCGGCTGGGCCAAGGACTTCGCGCCGCTGACGCCACTGGGTCGTCTCCAGATCGACACGATCGCGAACGACTTCCGATTGCAGGAAGCCGAGGCGATCTTGTGCAGCACGTTCACGCGCGCGTTGGAGTCGGGCGCTCTGCTCAGCCGTGCGCTCAACAAGCCGCTGTTCGTGGAGTACGACCTCCACGAGTGGTTGCCGCAGAAAGATCCCCTGGCCGACGTCGACCCACGCTTGCTGGAACGGGCCAGCCACACGCTCTCGGAAGAGGAGCGCGCCGACCCCACGGCGCCCTGGGAGAGCCTCGATGATGTGCGTAACCGCGTCCTGACCGTACTCAACCGTCACCGCCGCTTCGAGAGTCTGGTGGTGGTGACGCACGGCGTGGTCATCGGCAGCCTCGTGGGCATGCGCCGCCTGGTGGACCACGCCGAGATCGTGCCGTTCGAGATCGATCTCGATCGGCCCGGTCCCGGTCCGACGGCGGCGGAGCACGACATCCGAACCAGCTGACGCGTCACCCTCCGCGGGCTATCCTGGCGCGGTGGATGCCACCATGCTCACCGCGCTCGAGGGCCGCCTGGTGCGCTTGCGACCGCTCCGCACGGAGGACGTCGCGCCCCTCACGGACATCGCGTTCGCCGCGCCGCACGAGTACCGCCTGACCTCGACCCCCGCCGACGCAAGCCAGGCCGAGGGCTACTTCGCCAAGGCCTTCGCCGACATGGCGGCCGGGACGGCCGTGGTGATGACCGTGCTGGATGCGGGCAGCGAGCGCGTGCTGGGCAGCAGCCGCCTGACCGAGATCGATCCGCGACACAGACGCTGCGAGCTCGGCTACACCTGGTATCGCCCGGAGGTGTTCAACAGCGGCGTCAACATCGAGTGCAAGCGCCTGCTTCTCGCCCACGCCTTCGACGCCCTCGAACTGGTGCGCGTCCAGATCCACACCGACACCCGCAACCTGCGCTCGCAACGCGCCATCCGCGCGCTGGGGGCGCGCTACGAGGGGATCCTGCGGCGCCACATGGTCACCAAGGATGGCTTCGTGCGCGACACCATGGTCTTCGCCATCACGGACCAGGACTGGCCGCACGTGCGCGTCCGACTGGACGAGCGGCTGGCGCGCCGGATCGCCTCGAACCACGGCGGCTGACGTTCACGCCCGGCGTGCGGCCGCACGAAGCGCTCGCCACGGGCCGCTCTGCGGCCCGACCCGAGCCCGCCCGCGCCGGCGCAGCGTCATATAGTGACGCCGTGCCCGCCGTTCTGGAGTGCCGCGACCTGGCCCGCCGCTTCGCCGGGCCCGGCGGCGTGGTCGAGGTCCTCGAGTCAGCCAGCCTGCGCGTGGAAGCCGGCGAGGTGGTGGCGATCCTGGGTCCCAGTGGCTCGGGCAAGAGCACGCTCATCCACCTGCTCGCCGGGCTCGACAGGCCGGATGCGGGCGAGGTGTGGTGGGGGGAGCTCGCCGTCCATCAGCGCCGACCGCGTGAGCTCGCCGCGAGGCGGGCGGGGGCGCTCGGGCTGGTGTTCCAGAACCACTACCTGCTCGACGAGCTCAGCCTGTTGGAGAACGTCATGCTCCCCGGCGCGATCCGCGGCCGGCCGGACGAGGCCCGTGCGCGCGCGTTGCTCGAGCGTGTCGGCCTGTCGAAACGGGCGCACGCCCTTCCGGGCAGGGTGTCCGGCGGGGAGCGTCAGCGCGCCGCGGTCGCCCGTGCGCTCGCGCTGGAGCCGCCGTTGCTGCTGGCGGACGAGCCCACTGGCAGCCTCGATCGCGGCAATGCCACGCAGGTCTTCGAGCTGCTGCTGGAGCTGGCCAGCGAGCGCGGCGCTGCGGTCGTGATGGTCACGCATGACGAGGAGCTGGTGCGACCGGTGGCTCGCCGCTACCACCTCGCCGGCGGACGCCTCGAAGCGGTCGCGTAGCCCGCTGACGGCCTTCTCAGGGGCGAGCCCGACCGAGATGCTAGACTCGGTACAACGCAGGTAAACCAGGGCCCCTCCTGGAGGGCGTCAGGCTGGGGCCACCTGCATGTGGAAACGCATTGGGAGGTGCGTATGAAGCGAATCGTTCTGGTCGCCATGGGCCTGCTGGCCCTATCGGGCCTGGCGGCCGCACAGACGCTCGTCTACGGCGAGAGCGGCTTGCCGGTCAACCTCGACTTGCCGCAGGACGGGAACTCACTCACCGTCCAGTACCAGGTCGCCGAGCCGCTGGTGCTCTACAAGCCGGGGACCACCGACATCACGCCGGGTCTGGCCACGAGCTGGGAGGCCAACGCCGACGCCACCGTGTGGACCTTCCACCTGCGCCAGGGTGTGAGCTTCCAGGATGGCACGCCGTTCAACGCCGAGGCGGTGAAGTTCAACTTCGACCGCTGGAACCACCGCGACAACCCCTATGCCTTCCCACAGACGAAGGACATGGCGGCGTGGACGTACATCTTCGGAGCCTTCTACGGACAGTCGGGCTACCTGCTCGAGAAGGTCGACGTGGTCGACAACCTGACCGTCAGGTTCACCTTGACCCAGCCGACCGGCTTCTTCCCGACACTGCTGTCGTCGAGCTACTTCGGCATGCAGAGCCCGACCGCCATCAAGAAGGCAGGCGCAGCCTACGGCACGCCCAGCGTCGGCCTCGTCGGCACGGGCCCGTTCAAGTTCCAGGAGTGGGTCGAAGGCGACCACGTCACGCTCGTACGCAACGACAACTACTGGGGTCCGAAGGCCAAGGTCGAGCGCATCGTCTTCAAGGGGATCGAGTCGGCACCCACCCGCCTGGCCCAGCTCGAAGCCGGCACGCTCGACATCGCGGTGAACCTGTCACCCGACGACCTCAAGGTCGTCGAGGGCAGCAAGGAGCTCAAGCAGGCCAGCGCCGGCCCCGAGCTGAGCATCGGGTACGTCGGCTTCCACCAGGCGAACAAGCCCTTCGACGACGTGCGCGTGCGCCAGGCGGTGGCCTACGCCATCGACAAGCAGGCGATCGTGAACGCCTTCTACGGCAAGCTCGGCGACGTCGCCACCGAGTTCATTCCGCCCGGGCTCATCGGACGCAGCGACGTCAAGGCGTACCCCTACGACCCCGAGAAGGCCAAGCAGCTCCTGGCCGAGGCCGGCTTCCCGAACGGCTTCGACACGCAGTTCTGGTACATGCCGGTGTCGCGGCCCTACTACCCCGCGCCCAAGGACGTGGCCGAGGCGATCGTGTCCTACCTGGCGGACGTCGGCATCCACGCCCAGCTCAACACCGAGGACTGGAGCATCTACCTGAGCGACTACGACCAGGGCAAGTTCCCGATGTACATGCTCGGCTGGAACGCCGACTACCCGGACCCGAACAACTTCATCAACACCTTCTTCAACGCTTCCGAGAGCGTCAACGGCTTCGGTTGGAACGACGCCAACGCCCACAAGGTGGTATCGCTGCTGTCGCAGGCCGCGCAGGCCTCGGACCTGAGCACCCGCGAGCTCGACTACGAGCTGGCCTCCACCATCATCTACGACCAGGTGCCCGCGTTGCCGATGGTCTACCCGCGCTCGCTCAACGCCACCCGCGCCAACATCAGCGGTTACTTGCCCAACGCCATGGGCACGACCGTCTCGTTGGCCACCGTGAGCAAGCAGTAGCGTCGCCCTCTTCGCGTGCAGGCCGTCCGCCTCTCGGCGGGCCGCCTGCACGCCCCGGAAAACTGACACCGTGTTCGCATACGTCTCAAGGCGAGTCCTAGGCCTGATCCCGGTCCTGTTCGGGGTCAGCCTGCTCGTCTTCACCATCCCCCGCGTCATCGGCGGCGACCCCGCCCGCGTCATGGTCGGCGAACGCGGCTCCCAGGCCACGTACGAGCGCCTGCGCGAGGAGCTCGGGCTCAACCGGCCGATGTTCTTCAACGTCGCCGGCTTGAAGCAGGACGGCGTCAAGGGGCTGTTCGACTCGCAGTACTTCGGCTTCGTGTTCAACGCCGTGCGCGGGAACCTGGGGCGCTCGCTGTTCACCCTGACCAGCGTGCGCAGGGGGCTGGCCGCGCGCTTCCCCGCCACCTTCGAGCTCACCATCGTAGCGATGCTCATCGCCGTCGGACTGGGAGTGCCCACCGGCGTGCTGGCCGCGCTGCGACGCGGCACCGCGGTCGACACCGGGGTGATGTTCCTGGCGCTGGCGGGCGTCTCCTTCCCGGTGTTCTGGCTCGCCATCATCATGATCTATGTCTTCACCGTGAATCTCGGTTGGCTCCCCTCGCTGGGCCGCATCGACCCCACGGCGGTGTTCCACTCACGCACCGGCTTCTACGTGCTCGACGCGCTGCTGCAAGGCAACTGGCCGGTGCTGTGGGACGTACTGCGACACCTGGTACTGCCGGGCTTGGCGCTCGGCACCATCCCGCTCGCCATCATCGTGCGCATGACGCGCAGCAGCATGCTCGAGGTGCTCGGCCAGGACTACATCCGCACGGCTCGCGCCAAGGGCGTCGAATGGCGCTCGGTGGTCAACAAGCACGCCCTGCGCAACGCGCTGCTGCCGGTAATCACCGTCATCGGCCTCAGCTTCGGGCAGCTGCTGTCGGGCGCCATCCTCACCGAGACGGTGTTCGCCTGGCCCGGCATCGGACGCTTCATCTACGATGCCATCGGCTCGCGAGACTACCCCATCATCCAGGGCGGGGTGCTGTTCGTGGCCACTATGTTCGTGATCGTCAACCTGCTCGTGGACCTCTCCTACGCGGCTATCGACCCCCGCATCCAGTACGTATGAGCGACGTCACCTTCAGTCACGAGTCGGAGGCGGCGGTACGCGGACGCTCGCTGGCGCAGGACGCCGTCCGACGCTTCGTGCGGCACCCGACCGGCGTCACCGGGACCGCCATCCTGGTGGTGTTCTTACTGGTCACCCTGTTCGCGCCGGTGCTGCGCCACCAGGACCCGCTGCGGGGGAACCTGCGCATGCGCATGCTCCCACCGACCTGGACGATGAGCCAGAGCGAGCTCCAGCAGCGCGATCTTCACCGCTTCTCCTATCCCATGGGCACCGACGCCCTCGGCCGTGACATCCTGGCGCGCGTGCTCTACGGCGGCCGCATCAGCCTTCGCGTGGGCCTGGAGGCCGTGCTGATGGCCGCCGCCGTGGGAACCCTCCTCGGCCTCATCTCGGGGTTCTTCGGAGGTTGGCTCGACACCTTCATCGTATGGTTCGTCGACATTCTGCTGGCGTTCCCCGGCATCCTGCTGGCTATCGCCATCGTTGCCGCCCTGGGGCAGAGCCTTCTCAACGCGTTGATCGCGATCAGCATCACATACGTACCGGTCTACATCCGCATCGTGCGTTCGGTGACCCTCGGCCTGCGCCAGGCGGAGTACGTGCAGGCTGCCCGCGCGCTGGGCTCCCGGTCGAACCGGATCATCCTGGCACACGTGCTCCCCAACGGCCTCTCACCGCTCATGGTGCAGTTCACGCTGTCGATCGGCACCGCCATCCTCGACGTCGCGGCGCTCGGCTTCCTGGGACTCGGAGCGCGTCCCCCCTCGCCTGAGTGGGGCGCTATGATCTCCGACGGCTTCGGCCGGTTCCGTGTCGCGCCGTGGTTGTCGATCTTCCCGGGCATCGCCATCTTCTTCTCCGTGGTCGGGTTCAACCTGCTGGGCGACGCCATCCGCGACGTGCTCGACCCGCGCTTGCGTCGCTGACGGTCGCCCGGACGGCGAGCGGGCACGGTTGTCCGCGTCGGCCGCGGCCCTTAAGCTGAGCCATGCGTGTCCTCCCGAAGGACCTGCTGCGCGAGGACCAGGTCGTCACCTCGACGGCGGTGCTGGAGCAGCATGCCCGGGGCGAGTCGTACGCCGGGACCGCGCTTCCCGACGCGGTCGTGTTCCCCGAGCGAGCCGAGGAGGTCGCCGCCGTCGTGGCCTTCGCGCGCCGTCACGGCATCCCCGTCACCCCGGTCGGCGCCAACTCGAGCTTGGAGGGCCACACCGTCCCGCTCCAGGGCGGCATGTCGATCGATCTCACGCGCATGCGCCGCATCCTCGAGCTGCGGCCGGAGGACTTCCTGGCGGTCGTCGAGCCGGGCGTCGGCTATCGCCGGCTGAACGAGCGAGCGCGGCGCAGCGGCCTGTTCTTCCCGATCGATCCGGGGGCGCACGCCACGCTCGGCGGCATGGTCTCGACCAATGCGTCGGGCACGATGGCGGTGCGATACGGCGTCGCCGGTGACTACGTGCTCGCCCTGCAGGTGGTGACCGCCGACGGCGAGCTCGTCCGCGTCGGCAACCGCGCCCGCAAGAGCGCCGCAGGCTACGACCTGTGCGCGTTGTTCACCGGGGCCGAGGGTACGCTCGGCGTGATCACCGAGATCACGCTCCGGCTCGTGGGATTGCCCGAGGCGGCATCGGCCGCGCGCCTCCCGTTCGCGGATGCCGCGGCAGCCACCGCCTTCGTGACACGGCTCGTCCAGGCCGGCGTGCCGGTGGCGCGCTGCGAGCTGGTCGGCCCCCGCAGCATCCAGGCGGTGAACGCCTACGCCGGAACCGACTACCCGGAGCAGATGACGGTGTTCCTGGAGTTCCACGGCAATCCGGCCGGCGTTGCCGCCGACGCCGAGCTGGCACGTGAGCTGGCCCGCGGTTCCGGCGCGCTGGGCTTCGAAGCGGCCACCGCTGCCTCCCAGCGGGAGCGCTTGTGGGAAGCGCGCCACAAAGCGTTCTACGCCTACGTGGCGGCCAATCCCGGCAAGCAGAGCCTCGTCACGGATGTCGCGGTACCCATCTCGCGGCTGCCGGAGGCCGTGACCGCCGCGCTCGCGGATTGCGAGCGCGCGGCGCTGACCGCCTACCTGATCGGCCATGTGGGCGACGGCAACTTCCACCTCGCCATGTTCTACGGCGAGGCCGAGGGCGAACGCGAACGGGTCGACGAGGTCGCCCACCGCATCGTGAAGCGTGCCCTCGCGGCGGGCGGGACCTGCACCGGCGAGCACGGCGTGGGCGCGCGCAAGTTGCGTTACATGGCCGAGGAGCACGGTGCGGCGCTGTCGCTCATGCGCCTCCTGAAGCGCACGTTGGATCCCGGCGGGATCATGAATCCGGGGAAGAAGATCCCCGACTGACGTCGTCGCCGCGCTCGGCCACGCCGGCGTTGCCCCTACCGCCCAGAGGCGCCACCTCGCGTTGCGCGCGGCTGCCCGGCCTGAGTCGCATCAGCCAGTGCCGCATCCGTGGCCGCAGCCGGTTGAGCAAGATCAGCAGTGGTATCAGCAGCACCAGTGCCAGCCACATCACGGTGTCGGACACCAGCACCGCGCTACCGAACCAGGCGCTGGCGATGAGCCAGGGGGCGCGCGCGATCATCGCCGCAATCCACAACTCGGCCAGTGGCAGCGACGTCAGCCCGGAGAGCAGCACCATGAAGTCGAGATTCAAGATGAAGAAGATCACCCCCCACAGGGCCACAGACCGGATGCCGAGCAGCTCCTCCCACTCGTCAAGGGTGTTGCGACGCACCAACAGCGTGAGGATGGGGCGGCCGATGTTACGGGCCAGCAGCAGGCCGACCAGCGCGCCCAGCCCCAGGCCGATAATGCCGTAGGCAACGGCCGGCAGGAACCCGAACGCCTTGCCGCCGAGCGCGCCCACCAGCGGTGTGGGGATGAACGGCAGCAGCGCCGTGACCAGGAACGACGCCACGTAGTAGAGCGGCGCGAGCCAGCCGGCATCGTTGATAAAGTGCGAGACGGCGTGAGTCATCGTGCTGCGCCTTATCGTACGGTGAAAATGGCGACCGGGCCGGGCTCCCCGTGACGCGCTGTGGAACGGATTGCGCCGGCCACGGCCCCGCGCGTCCGCTGGGAAGGGCATGACCAACGGCGACATCTACCCGCTGAGACTCGACATCCGCTACAGCCGCCGCATCTGGGGCGGGGGACGGCTGCCCGAGTACCTGGGCCGGCCGGCGCCGGATGAGGGCCGCGAGCCCGTCGGCGAGGCGTGGCTGGTCTACGCGGAGAACCAGGTCCTGAACGGCCGCTTCGCGGGCAGCAGCCTTCAGGCGGTGGGCGCCCGCCTGGGCGTTCGCCTGGTCGGCACGGCCAGCGCAGCACGCTACGGCGCCAAGGTTCCGTTGCTCGCCAAGTTCATCGACGCCGCCGACCGGCTGTCCGTGCAGGTCCATCCCGACGACGCCTACGCGCTGACGCATGAGGCCGCCAGCGGCCACCTGGGCAAGAGCGAGGCCTGGTACGTGCTCGAGGCCGCCCCCGAAGCGCACGTGCTGTGGGGGTTCCGCCGTGACGTGACGCGCGCCGAGGTGAGGTCTGCGGTCGCGGACGGTACCCTGCCCCGGCTGATGAACCGCATTCCGGTCGTCGCCGGCGACGTGATCTACAACCCGGCGGGCACGGTGCACGGCATCGGCGCCGGCATCCTGCTGTTCGAGATCCAGCAGTCGAGCGACCTCACCTACCGCCTCTTCGACTACCGGCGCCGCGACGCGGAAGGTCGGACCCGTGAGCTGCACCTGGAGCAGGCCCTCGAGGTGGCCTCGCTGGCCGGAGGCGGGCAGGCCAAGCAAACGCCAGCGCCACTGGTGCATGGCTGGAGGCGCCTCGTGGGGTGCCCACACTTCGTCATGGACGCCACCCTGCTGGACGGCACCGCCCGCGAGGGGCGAACCGATCCGAGCAGCCTGCAGGTCATCGTGCTGACGCACGGACACGCGACGCTCGCCTGGACGGGCGGCGAGGAGCGGTTGGCGCGCGCCGCCGCCGTGGTGTTGCCGGCATCGCTCGGGCGCTACCGGCTGTCCGGCGACGGCGAGGCGCTGCGGTGTGCGGTCGTGGACGAGAGCGGTGCGCGGTCTCCCCGCCGAGACGACGGCGGAACCGCCGCGACCGGCCACGGCGGGGCCTCGTGAGCGCGCCACGACGGGCCCTGGCACGCCGCGGCGCGGTTGGGCGACTCACCGCCCTGCTCGCCCCTTACCGCTGGCGTGTGCTGCTCCTATCGCTCGTCATCGCCGTCGGCGCGCTGGTGTCGCAGGTGGCGCCGCAGTTCGCACGCATCGTGATCGACGTCGCCATCCCTCGCGGCTCCCCGCGCATCTTCCTGCTGCTGGCCGTGGCCATGGGGCTGTACTACCTGGCTCGCGAGGCCCTGGCGTTCGTGTCGATGTACTTCAGCTACACCCTCACGCAGCAAGTCATCCACGACCTTCGGCGGATGGCCTACGCGCACCTGTTGCGCCTGCCGATGGCCCGCTTCACGCGCGAGCGCTCGGGGTCGCTGGTGGCCCGCGTCGTTTCCGACGTCAATGCCCTGGAGTCGATGATCCAGGCCGGCGCCTCGCGCATCCTCGGACGCCTGTTCGGCATCGCCGTGGTCCTCGTGATCCTGTCCGTGATGAACTGGCTTCTCGCCTTCGTGTGCCTGGGCATCGTCGCTGCCATGGTCGTCCTCACCCTGCGCTTCCAGGACCCGCTCCGGCGCCTGTCCAGGCGCATCCGCGCGCAAGTGGGCGAGCTGACCGGGATCGCCAGCGAGGCCATCCAGAACGCAGGGGTGGTGAAGCTGTTCACCGCCGAGGAAGAGGAGCTGGGGCGCTTCGCGGACGCCAGCGAAGGCTACCGCAGCTTCGGCGTAGCGCGCCGCCTGCAGTCGGGCCTGATGCAGGCCGGCGTCGGACTGAGCTCGGGGCTCGGCACCGCCGCGCTGCTGCTTCTGGGGGGCTGGATGATCGTGCTCAAGCACGCGGGCTCGTCGCTGCCGCTGGGCGCCGCCTCTCTCAGCACCGGCGAACTCACCGCCTTCCTGCTCTACGTCAGCGAGCTGGTGACGCCGGTGGTGTTCGTGTTGAACTTCAACAACCAGCTGCAGGCCGGCGCCGCAGCACTGGAGCGCATCGACGATCTGCTATCCGAGTCTCCCGAGGCGGGCGGTCACGTGGGCGAGTCACCGAGCGGCGAGCTGCGCTTCGAGGACGTCCGCTTCACTTACCCGGAGGCGCACACGCCCGCGCTCGACGGCTTCGATCTCGTCGTGCCCGCCGGTGCGACGGTGGCCCTGGTCGGTCCCTCGGGTGCGGGCAAGAGCACCGTCGTCAAGCTCCTCGGGCGGCTGTTCGAGCCCGCGCGCGGGCGCATCCTCATCGACGGCAACGATGTCCGCGACCTTCGCCTGGACGCGCTGCGCGGCACGCTGGCGGTCGTTCCCCAGGACCCGACGCTGTTCTCGGGCAGCGTCCGCGACAACATCCGCTACGCCCGGCCCGAGGCAGACGACGATGCCGTGACCGAGGCCGCCCAACTCGCCAACGCGCTGGGGTTCATCGCGGAGCTGCCGGCAGGCTTCGACACCGAGGTCGGTGAGCGCGGGGTGAAGCTGTCGGGGGGTCAGAAGCAGCGCCTCGCCATCGCCCGCGCACTCTTGCGCGGCGCCAGCGTGCTCGTCCTGGACGAGGCCACCTCCAGCCTCGACAGCGAGAGTGAGGCCGTCATCCAGGACGCGCTGGGCGGCCTGTTCACGCGCCGCCACGAGGTCACCAGCCTGGTGATCGCCCACCGCCTCTCCACCATCCGGGACGCCGATCGAATCGCGGTGATGGATGCCGGCAGGGTGGTGGAGATCGGCGATCACCCCTCCCTGCTCGCTCGCGGCGGTTTGTACGCGCGGCTGCATGCGCTCCAGCAGCGCGACGGCGTGCGCGGCGAGCGCCTGGCGACCGGTGCCGACCCGCAGAGGGGGGCACCGCGTGGCTGAGCGCCGGCGCCAGCGCCCTCCCGCCGCCGGGCGCCAGGCCGGACCCGATTGGGCTGTCGGGGCCGTGCCTCCGGTCCCCGGGCCGGTGGCGCTGGGGTCGACCAACCCGGCAAAGCGCCGGGCGTTGGAGTCGGCCCTGGCCAGCCTGTTCGGGGACGAACGGCCCCCCGTCACCTGCCTGGAGGTTGCCTCCGGTGTTTCCGCGCAGCCATGGGGGGATGAGCAGACGCGGCGAGGCGCAGCCAACCGAGCCAGGGCCGCCCTCGCCGGCGCGCCCGCTTCAGCCGCTGTCGGCATCGGCCTGGAAGGCGGCGTCGCGCGCGACGGCGGCGCGCTGTGGGCGTTCTCTTGGACGGTGGCCGTCTCCCGCTCGGGCGAGCGCAGCGCCGCGCGCAGTGCCGCCTTCGCCTTGCCACGAGAAGTCGCAGCCCTGCTCGACGACGGCCTCGAGCTGGGCGAGGCGATGGACCGGCTCTACGGCGTACGCGCGAGCAAGCGCTCGCTGGGCGCGGTGGGGCTGCTCACCGGCGGCGGACTCGATCGTGCCGAGCTCTACGCCCAGCCGGTGCTGCTGGCCCTGGCGACGTTGCTGACAAGGGAACGCAGCGAAGCGCCCTGAGCCGGCCTGGCCGGCCGCTCAGGCGCGCGCGCTGGGTCCGCCGGCGGGATTGTCCTCGGCTTGCGGGACGAACTCGGCCTCCGAGGCGTCGGCCTTCACGAGCGTCACGTCCAGCACCTCGCGGAAGTCGCTCACGGAACGGATCTCGAGGTCCTGCAAGATGGCTTCGGGAACGTCCTCGAGGTTGGCCTCGTTGTCCGCGGGCAGGATCACCCGGTGGATCCCGGCCTGGTGCGCGGCGAGCAGCTTCTCCTTGACGCCACCGATCGGCAGCACCCGGCCGCGCAGCGTGATCTCGCCGGTCATGGCCACATCGCCGCGCACCGGCCGGCCGGACAGTGCGCTCACCACAGCGGTCGCGATGGCGATGCCTGCAGACGGGCCGTCCTTCGGCGTGCCGCCCTCCAGCACGTGCACGTGCAGGTCCTGCTTCTCGTGGAACGACTCGGGAAGCCCGAACTCGTCGGCATGCTTGCGCAGGTAGGCGATACCCGCTTGCGCACTCTCCTTCATGACGTCGCCCAGCTGTCCGGTCAGCGCCACGTTGCCCTTGCCGGGCACCGCGATCGCCTCGATGTCGAGCGTCACGCCGCCGACGGACGTCCAGGCGAGACCATGGGCGAGGCCGAGCTGCGGCTGCTTCTCGGCCTGCTCGTCGCGGTAGGGCGGCACCCCCAGATACTCCCGCACCCGCTCGCCGTCGAGCAGGCGCACCTCGTCCCACTCCTCGGTGAGGAACTCGCGGGCGGCCTTGCGAGTGGCCTTGGCGATCAGCCTGTCCATGTTGCGCACCCCGGCCTCGCGCGTGTACTCGAGCACGATGCGGCGCACGGCGTCGTCGCCGATCTCCAGCTTGCCGTCGAGGCCATGATCCTTGATCTGCTGCGGGACACGGTAGCGACGCGCGATCTGGATCTTCTCGTCCAGCGTGTAGCCGGGGATGTGGATGACCTCCATGCGGTCGAGGAGCGGCCGCGGCACCGTCGCCAGGGTGTTGGCCGTGGTGATGAACATGACACGCGACAGGTCGTAGTGGATCTCCAGATAGTGATCCGAGAAGGTGTTGTTCTGCTCCGGGTCGAGGACCTCGAGCAGGGCAGAGGAAGGGTCGCCGCGGAAGTCGGCCGTCATCTTGTCGACCTCGTCGAGGAGGAACACCGGGTTGACGGTGCCCGCGGTCTTCATGCCCTGGATGATGCGGCCCGGCAGCGAGCCGATGTAGGTCCGGCGGTGGCCGCGGATCTCGGCCTCGTCACGCACGCCCCCGAGGCTCATGCGCACGAAGCGCCGGTTGAGGCTCCGAGCGATCGACTTGCCCAGACTGGTCTTGCCGACGCCGGGAGGGCCGACCAGGCATAGGATGGGCGCCTTGTACTGCAGCCCCTCGCGCTCGGCGGTGAGCTGCCGCACGGCGAGGAACTCCAGGATGCGTTCCTTGGGCTCCTCGAGCGCGTAATGGTCCTCGTTGAGGATGTCCTCCGAGTGCCGGATGTCCAGCGTCTCCTCGTCGGCTTCGCTCCAGGGGAGCTCCAACATGGTGTCGAGATAGGTTCGCACCACCGTGGCTTCGGGCGAGCCGCCCGACATGCGCTCGAGCCGCTCGATCTCCTTCAGCGCCCGCTCCTTGGCGTACTCGGGCATGTTCTTCGCCTCGACCCGCTCCCGCAGCTCCTCGGTCTCCGAGGCGTCGTCGTTCCCGAGCTCGTGCTGGATCGCCTTCATCTGCTCCCGGAGGTAGTACTCGCGCTGGTTCGAGTCCATCTGCTGCTTGACCCGCGCGCTGATCTGCTTCTCGGTGTCGAAGCGTTCCAGGTCGCGGGTGAGGAAGCCGTACACCAGCTCGAGACGCTTGTGCGCATCCGCTTCCTCGAGGACGCCCTGCTTGTCGCTCACGTCCCAGGTGGCGTACTTGGCAATGACGTCCGCCAGCGGCCCGGCCTCGCGCAACCCGCGCAGGTTCTCAAGGTGGAACGAGTCGAGCCGCAGGTTCTTGTTCTGTTGCGCGTACTCCGCGAACGCCTGCTTCGCCTGCTCGACCAGCGCGTGGACCGCCTGCGGATCGCCGGCGGCCTCCTGGATCGTGCTCACCTGCGCCCGCAGCGACGGGCCCGCCAGGTAGGCATCGATGCGCGCGCGCTCGCGTCCCTCCACCAGCACCTGCAGGGTGTCGTCCGGCAGCCGTATCACCTGCTTGATGACGCACAACGTGCCCACGTCGTACAGGTCCTCGCCGGCGGGGTCGTCGATGCGGCCCTCACGCTGGACCACCAGGAGGACCCGGTTGTCCCCGGCCTGCGCTTCCTCCAATGCCCGCTTGGACTTCGGGCGTCCGACGTCCACGTTCTCCAGGGTGCGCGGCAGCACCACCTGGGTGCGCAGGGCGATGACCGGCAGTTCCCAATCCATGCCTCAGTAAACCCTCCCGCTGCCTTTCACGTCCGTAAGGTGGCTGACCACCCGGCGGACGGCCGCAACGTGCCGGCCGCTCCTCTCCACCGGCCGGGCAGCGTCATCGCCGATAGGACACGTCCGGCTCGGGTGTGGTGACCTTGCGTCCCGACGCGCGCAGCTCGGCGGCGAAGGCGTCCATGACCTCGGGTTCGCCATGTACCAGGAACACCTCGGCGTCGCCGGTGGCATCCAGCCACCGCCGCAGGTCGTCGTGGTCGGCATGCGCCGAGAAGCCGTTGATGGTGTGTACGCGGGCGCGTACCCGGATCTCCTCGCCGTAGATGTGCACGCGCTCCGCGCCTGAAACGAGCGCCCGACCGAGCGTGCCCGACGCCTGATAGCCCACCACGACCACGCTCGCGTCCTCGCGCCACAGATTGTGCTTGAGGTGATGGAGGATGCGTCCGCCCGTCATCATGCCCGAGCCGGCGAGGATGATGGCGCCGCCTTCGACGGCGTTGATCGCCTTCGACGCTTCGGTGTCGACGGTGAGCTCAAGCGTCGGCGGCGCGAAGGGGTCGCGGCCTTCGGCCAGCACCTCCTTGATCTCGTCGCGGAACTCGTTCTCGCCGTGCTCGTAGAAGCGCGTCAATCGCGTCGCCATGGGCGAGTCCAGGAACACCCTCACCTTGGGGATGGCGCCACGCTCCATCAACCTGCGGATCTCGTACAGCACCGCCTGACTGCGTTCCAGCGCGAAGGTCGGGATGAGCACGTTCCCGCCCTTCTCCAGCGAGCCTGCCAGCACCGAAGCGAACTCCGCCTCGGTCTCCTTGCGACTGCGGTGGTTGCGTTCGGCGTAGGTCGTCTCCACCAGCGTCACGTCGCACCGCTCGGGCAACTCGGCCGGCGCCTGCAGGGCGCTCTCACGGTTGCCGAGGTCCCCCGAGAAGGTGACGCTCTCGCTGCCACGCCGGCACGCGATGGTGGCACTGCCGAGCACGTGGCCCGCGGGCCTGAAGAGCACCCGTACGCCGTCTCTCAGGACCAGCGGCGTGTCCATCTCCACGGTCTCGAACAGCGCCATGGTGCGGTCGACGTCGCCGTCATCGTAGAGCGGAGGCTCCACCTCGTGCTCGCGGCCCGCACGGGTGGCTCTGCGCAGGTTCCGGCGGTAGTCCTCATGCTGCAGCCTGGCAGCGTCGCGCAGGATCACCTCGGCGATGTTTCGCGTCGCGGGGGTCGCGTGGATCGGCCCGTCGAAGCCGCGCTCGACCAGGAGCGGCAACCGTCCGACGTGGTCGAGATGCCCGTGGGTCACCAGCACCGCGTCGAGCGCACGCGGGTCGAAGGGGAAGTCGTTGCGGTTGCGGGCCTCCAGCTCGCGACCGCCCTGGAACAGCCCGCAGTCCACCAGCAGCGACGCGTCGCCCAAGGTGAGATGGTGACAGCTGCCGGTCACGGTGCGAGCCGCACCTGCGCATTGGATCTCCACCGCTCGCTCCCTTCGGGCACGCGGCCCGCCTCGGCCGACCCGGCCCATGCGACCGGTGCCGTCATTTATACTACCGGCGGCGCTCACGCCGTCGGAGTTTCTACGTGCTGGCTGTCGACACTGTGCACCCCTATGCCACCGTCAGGATCGCCTCACCGGCAGATCTGTCGGCGGTCCGTGAGGTCGCGGAAACGACCTGGCACGCAACCTACGAGGGCATCCTGAGCGGGGCCACCATCGACACCTTCCTGCGCCGCAGCTACAGCGACTACCGCATCCTGGCGGCCGTCAACGACGGCGGCCTGTGGGTGCTGGAGGAGGACGGCCGGGTGGTGGGCTACGAACGTCTCAGCATGCGCGGCGACGTCGGCTACGTCGGCGCCATCTATGTGCTTCCCGAAGCGCAGCGTCATGGCCACGGGCGTCGTCTTCTGGATACCGCCCGGCCGTGGTTCGCGGCACGCGGAGCCCGCGAGATCCGGCTCACCGTCGCGGAGCTCAACCACGGCGCGCGCGGTTTCTACCGACACCTGGGCTTCGAGGAGCGTGAGACGGTCAACACGCAGCTTCTCGGCGAACCGCTCGCCGAGCGCGTGTGCGTGCTGCAACTGCTGCAGCCCTACCTGTTCGAGACGTGAGCCCGTTGCCCCGGCGACCGGCGAGTCAGGCGGCGTGCCACCGCAAGCGGCCGGCGTCCAGGCTGGCCCTCACTCGCCCCTGGTCCCGCAAGTAGGAGAGGTAGGCCGACACCGTGCAGAGGTTCAGGTGGTAGCGCGGCAGATCGGTGATGTCGACCGCGAGCGCCTGGCAGGCGTTCGCCAGGACGTCTTCGCTGCCGCCGCCGGTGCAGGCGCCAGCGACGGCGTCGGCGGCGGCCTGCACGGCGGACACGTTGGCGCCCGCGGAGCGCTCGAGATCCTCGCTCGGGTCACCGTGGCCGGGAACGGCGACGCGCACGCCGCTCGCGCGCACGGTCTCGAAGGCGGCGAGCTGGTTGCCGATGTCCTGGCCGAAGGGCAAAGTGTACCTGTCCAGGACCGCGTCGCCGAAGAAGGAATCGGCCGCCAGGAGTACGTCGTCGACCTTGAGGGCGAGCTGGCGGTGGGCGTGCCCGGAGGTGTCGAGCACCTCGAAGCGAACCCCGCACCGTTCGATGCTGCCGGCGCCGATCTCGGTGTGGACCGGCGACGGCTCGGCCTGCAGCCACTTCGAGGTCAGCTCCGCGATCGGACGTGCCCCGTGGAAGAGGTACACGGGCTCCAGGTAGGGAGCCCGGATGATGCTCGCCTCGAAGGGCGGGGCAAGCACCTCGAGATCCGGGAATTGACGCAGCAGATAGGCGTTGCCACCGAAGTGATCGGCGTGCGCGTGGGTGTTGATGATGGCTCCGGGCACGACGCCGAGGGCCTCGCACGCCCTGCGCAGGTTGCGACCGTAGTCCTTGTCCTGCCCGCTGTCCACCACCACGGCGCGACCGCCTTCGCCAACGACCAGGGCGCAGTTGACGCCGCCAGGCAGGTAGTAGACGCGCTCGCTGAGCTGTACCGGTTCCGTTCGCGCCATGCCTTCTCCTCGTGCACCCGGGCTCGCGCCGCCGCGCCGTCCCGCACACCATAGCAGCCGCAGCGAACGCCTGCGGTGCCGGCCCGGCGTCTACGCCGGGCGCTGCAGGCGCGCCAGGTAGAAGCCGTCGAGGCCGGCCAACGGCAGCACGTAGCAGCCGTTGGGGGTCGCCACGTGCGGCACGTCGGGGGTCAGCGACTCGGCGCGCAGGTCGGGCCGTCGTGCCAGCAGGGCCGCGATCTGGCCCTCCCCCTCGGCCTCGGTGAGCGAGCACACGGCGTACACCAGGCGCCCGCCGGCCGCGGTCAGCGCGACCGCCGTGTCGAGCATCGCGCTCTGGCGGTCGGCGGCGGCCGCGACGTCCCCGGGACGCAGGCGCAGCTTGATCTCGGGATGGCCGCGCAGCGTTCCGCTGCCGCTGCAGGGCGCGTCCAACAGCACGCACGGCGCGGGCGGCAACGGCGCCTCCGCCGTCAGGTCCGCCGAGACGTGACCCGCGCCCAGTCCGAGACGCGCCAGGTTGACGTCCATGGCCCGCGCCTTGCGCGCATCGATGTCGACGGCCGTGACGACGGCGCCGGCGGCGGCCAGTTGGGCCGTCTTCACGCCGTTGCCGGCGGCCAGGTCCAGGCAGCGTTCCCCGGCGGCGGGAGCGAGCAGCGCGGCCGGCAGCGTCGAGCTCGGGTTCTGCGGTTGCACCCTGCCCTCGCGATAGGCGCGTAGGCGATCGAGCGGCAGCGGCGCGCGTACCCGGAGGGTGGCGGGAAGCGGCCCGTCCTGGACCTCGCAGCCCTCCGCCCGAAGCATCGCGGCGGCGTCCTCCGCGTAGGCGCGCAGCCACAGCGGGCCCGGCTCGAGCATGGCCCGTGCGGCACGTTCGGCGTCCTCTACGCCCAACGCCTCCCCGAACCGTGCGAGAAGCCATGCTGGCAGCGCAACGCGCGTCTCCGGCGTCGTCGGCATCGGCGCCTCGAGGCGGCGGAGGACGGCGTTGACGAGCCCCGCCAGGGCGCCGTGCCGGCGCTTGGTCACGTCCACCCAGGCGCTGACCACGGCGTGGGGCGGGGTGCGCCGCACCAGCAGCTCGAAGGCGCCCAGGCGCAGCGCCACCGCAACGCGTTCGGGGAGGCGCCGGCGTGGGTCGAGGCGCGGTTGCAGTGCCGCCTCCAGCCAGGGGAGCCAACGCAGCGTGCCGTAGGCGAGGTCGGTGACGAGGGAGCGGTCGCGGCCGTCGAGCCGCGACGCATCGAGCCCGCGCCTGAGCGTGGGGGCGAGGAAAGCGCCGCGAAGAACGCGGCGCACGACCTCCAGCGTGATTTCCCGGGCGCCTGGCGCGCCTGGTGGGGAAGGGGCGCCCTGCGCTCCTTCCGCCTGGCTCACCTGCGCGAGGCGCCCAGAAAGTACAGCAGGTAGGCGATGGACGTGGCGGCTGCCGCCACGTACGTCATGGCCGCGGCCGTGAGCACCCTGCGTGCCCCGGTCTGATCGTTGGCCGTGACCAGGCCGAGCTTCTGCAGCTGCCCCATGGCCCGCCGGCTGGCGTCGAGCTCCACCGGCAACGTGACCAGGTGGAAGACCACGGCGGCCGCGAACAGCACGATGCCGGCGGTCAGCAGCGGCTTGCCCGCGACCCCCAGAATCAAGCCGAAGAACGCCAGCATGGGACCGAACTGGCTGCCGATGTTCGCCGCAGGCAGGATGGCGGTGCGCCAGGCCAGCGGCGCGAATGCGCGCGCGTGCTGGATGGCGTGCCCCGTTTCGTGCGCGGCCACGGCCATACCGGCCACGCTGGCGCTGCGGAAGTTGTCTGCCGACAGGCGGACGACCTTCTTGGTCGGGTCGTAGTGGTCGCTCAGCTGCCCCGGCACCGCCACCACGTTCACGTCTGCGATCCCGTTCGCCTGAAGGATGGCGCGGGCGACGTCCGCGCCGCTGAGCCCCGCGGTGTTGGCACGCTTCATCCAGGTCGCGTACGTGTTCTTGAGCCAACCCTGGATTGCCAGAGAGCCGATGAACGCGACGATCCCGATGAGGTAGTAACCGTAGAAGCCTAGGAACATGCTTGCCGAGGTCCTCCTTGCGCGGCGCGTAACGTCCGCAGCCCTGTCGGGCACGGCGGCGCGCCCGCTCCGGCGCGCCATGTTGAGCTAAGTATACTCAGGTTATGTGAGAAACCATGGCAGCCCGGCGCACGCCACCCTCGAGCGGCGTGCTCCGACGCACCGCCGACCGTTCAGGGCTTGGCGACCTCCATGGACTCCACCGCGAAGCGTACCGCGGTGCGTTCCTCGTTCTGCAGCTCCAGTTTCACGAACGAGGGGACCGTTCGCAGGTCCAGGCCCTCCGCCTCGATGTAGGAGCGCGCGATGGCGATGGCCTTGACCGCCTGGTTGACGGCATGCGGCCCGATCGCTTGCACCTCCACTTCGCCCTCGTTGCGGAGTAGGGCAGCGATGGCCCCGGCGACGGAGTTGGGTCGAGACGATCCAGAGACGCGTAGGATTTCGATGGTGGACCTCCTGAGGGGTCGTGGAGGCGAACCTCATCCCGCGCGCGGGTCACGCGCATTCGGGCTCCCGAAGGTTCGCGTACGACGAAGTGCGTAACTCCTCCTTAAGTGTCCTTCCTTCTCTTCCTCGACGACAGTCGCTCTAGTGTGCGGCATGAAGGGCACGAGCCGCAAGCTCAACCGCCACGCCGCGTTCCTTGACATCGGCGGGCCGCCTCCGTATACTCCCCCCCAATGACGGCTCATCCCGCGGCTATCACGTTCCTCGACGGCCTGGTACTAGGTCCGGGAGGGTGCGCTGCGTAGACGCTTCGGCTGACGCCTGTGGCCCCGCCTCAATCGATCAAGGCGGGGCCTTTTTCGTTCGTTTTCGTTGGCACGAGGAGCTGTTCGTGGGACGAGGGGCTCGCAACGCGGCCCGGACGAGGTTGGAGGAGCCATGAAAGGTGCAGAAGCTCTCTTGAAGGCGCTTGAGCAGCACGGCGTGGACGTCGTCTTCGGGCATCCGGGAGGCGCAATCCTTCCCGTCTACGACGCGCTCTACGACTCTCCGATCAAGCACGTGCTGGTGCGGCACGAGCAGGCCGGGGCGCACGCGGCCGACGCCTACTACCGGGCCTCGGGCAACGTCGGGGTTTGCTTCGCCACCAGCGGGCCGGGCGCCACCAACCTGGTCACCGGGCTGGCGACCGCCCAGATGGATTCCTCCGCCGTCGTCGCCGTGACCGGCAACGTCGCCACCAACCTCATCGGCACCGACGCGTTCCAGGAGGCCGACGTCTACGGCATCACCGGCCCGGTGACCAAGCACAACTATCTGGTGAAGGACGTTGCCGACATCCCACGGGTGGTGGCCGAGGCCTTCCACATCGCCGCCACCGGCCGGCCCGGACCCGTCCTCATCGATCTGCCCAAGGACGTGCAGCAGGCCGAGTTCCATGGCACGTTCGACGTCGACATCGACCTGCCCGGCTACCGACCGACGATCGTCGGCAACGCCAAGCAGGTCCGTAAGGCGGCCGACGTGATCCGCAAGGCGGAGCGGCCGGTGATGATGGTCGGCGGCGGCGGGCAGGTGGCCTCCGCGGAGGTCATGGCCTTCGCCGCCAAGACCGGTATCCCCGTCATCACCACGTTGATGGGCATCGGCGCCTACCCGGCGGGCGAGCCCCAGGCCCTGGGCATGCCCGGCATGCACGGGACCGTCACCGCCAACCGCGCCATCACGCACTGCGATCTCATTCTGGGCGCGGGCCTGCGCTTCGATGACCGGGTGACGGGAAAGATCAGCCGCTTCGCTCCTGACGCCACGGTGGTGCACATCGACATCGACCCCGCCGAGATCTCCAAGCTCGTCAAGGCGCACGTGCCCGTCGTCGGCGACCTGCGCGACGTGCTCCCGAAGCTGACCGCAGCGCTGGAGCCGCTCGCCATCGACGCCTGGTGGGAGCAACTGGACGAGTGGAAGGGGATGTACCCGGAGCGCTTCAAGCGCGACCAGCCACTCGTCTCCCAGGAGGTCATCCAGCTGCTTCACGAGGCGACCGGAGGCGACTGCGTCGTGACCACCGAGGTGGGCCAGCACCAGATGTTCTCCGCCCGGCTGTTCCCGACCACGCGGCCGAGGACGTTCATCACCTCCGGCGGCCTCGGCACCATGGGGTTCGGTCTGCCCGCGGCGATCGGTGCCGCCTTCGCAAGGCCCGGGGAGACGGTGGTCTGCATCGCAGGCGACGGCAGCATCCAGATGAACATCCAGGAGCTCGCCACCGTCTACAAGCACCAGCTGCCGATCGTCATCGCCATCCTCAACAACGGCGTGCTCGGCATGGTGCGGCAGTGGCAGGAGATGTTCAGCGCCAAGCGCTACAGCGAGATCTACCTCGCCGACTCCAACCCCGACTTCGCCAAGCTCGCGCAAGCCTACGGCCTGGACGGCTACAACGTGTTCGACCGCGAGGCGGCCGCCAAGCTCGTGCCCGAGGTGCTCGCCAAGGGCAAGCCGGCGCTCGTCAACTTCTTCGTGTACGAGGCGGAGAAGGTGTTCCCCATGATCCCCGCGGGCGCGGGCGTGGACGAGATGATCGTCGGCGACCAGGAGCCCGAGAACGAGCCCGAGGTGCCCGCGTGAGCGCGACCAAGCACGTCATGAGCGTCACCGTGCGCGACCGGCCGGGGGTGCTGGTGCGCATCGCGGGCCTGTTCGCCCGCCGCGGCTTCAACATCGAGTCGCTGTCCGTGGCGCAGTCGGACGATCCGGGCATCAGTCGCACGACCTTCGTCGTCACCGGTGAGGACGCTACCCTTGAGCAGGTCCAGAAGCAGCTCCAGAAGCTGATCGACGTCATCAAGGTCATCGACCACAGCGAGGCCAAGTTCATCGACCGCGAGCTGATGCTCATCAAGGTGGCCGTGCGCACGCCGGACGACCGGGTGGAGATCCGCCAGATCGCCCAGGACTTCCGGGCGCGCATCGTCGATGTCGCCAGGCACGCCCTGGTGTTCGAGGTGACCGGCGACGAAGGCAAGATGAACGCGTTCATCACGCAGATGCGCGACTTCGGCATCGTCGAGCTCATCCGCACCGGGCGCGTGGCGCTGCCGCGCAGCGAGACGGACAAGGAACGACTAGCCGCGGTCCAGGCCAGAGCCGCCTGAGCCCGGCGTCCGCATGCCGGCGCCGAGCGAAGGCCGAGGCCCGGACCCACCATCGTTGCCGGCGCGGGCCGGCCTCGCGGCGCCCAGGCGCCCAGGCGCCCCCGCCGAGCCCCCCGCAGCAAAGGAGCGACCTTCCAGCATGGCGACCATCTACTACGACGACGACGCGAACCTCGAACACCTGCGCGGCCAGACCATCGCGGTCATCGGCTTCGGATCGCAGGGCCACGCCCACGCCCTGAACGCCAAGGATTCTGGGCTGGACGTGGTGGTGGGCCTGCGGACGGGCTCGGCTTCGTGGCGGCAGGCAGAGGAGGCGGGGTTGAAGGTCATGGAGGTGCCCGCGGCTGCCGCGGCGGGCGACCTGGTGATGATGCTGCTGCCCGATGAGGTGCAGGGGGCCGTGTACCGCGACGCCATCGCGCCCCACCTGCAGGACGGCAACGCGCTGCTGTTCGCGCACGGCTTCAACATCCACTTCAACCAGATCCGTCCGCCCGAGGGCGTCGACGTGTTCATGATCGCCCCCAAGGGCCCCGGGCATCTGGTGCGCCGGGTGTTCACGGAGGGAGCGGGCGTTCCCTGCCTCGTCGCCATTCAGCAGGACGCCAGCGGGACGGCGATGCAGCGCGCTTTGGCGTATGCCAAGGCGATCGGAGGCACCCGCGGCGGCACGCTCGAAACCACCTTCAAGGAGGAGACCGAGACCGACCTGTTCGGCGAGCAGTCGGTTCTCTGCGGCGGCGTGACGGCGCTGATGCAATCCGGCTTCGACACCCTGGTCGCGGCCGGCTACCAGCCCGAGATCGCGTACTTCGAGTGCGTGCACGAGATGAAGCTGATCGTCGACCTCATCTACGAGGGCGGCTTCGAACGCATGCGTTACAGCATCTCCAACACCGCCGAGTACGGCGACTACGTGACGGGCCCGCGGATCGTCACCGATGCCACGCGCGCCGAGATGCGGCGCGTGCTTCGCGACATCCAGACGGGCGCCTTCGCACGCGAGTTCCTGTTGGAGAACCAGGTGGGGCAACCCCGCCTGCAGGCCCAGCGTCGCGCTACGGGCGAGACGCTGGTGTCGCAGGTCGGACGCAGGCTCCGAAAGATGATGCCTTTCATCGGCGGCTGACGTCGCATGGGGCGAGGGCGCGGCGCAGGGTGGCGAGTCGCGCGTATGAACGAGGGGAGTGACATCGAGGCCATGGCCCACATCAAGATCTTCGACACCACGTTGCGCGACGGCGAACAGTCACCTGGGGTCGCGCTCAACACCCGCGAGAAGGTCGAGATCGCGCGTCAGCTCGCGCGTCTCGGCGTGGACGTCATCGAGGCGGGATTCCCGATCGCCTCGGAGGGCGACTTCCAGGCGGTGCGCGCGATCGCGCGCGCCATCCGGGGCGAGTCCGAACGCGTCGTCGTGGCGGGCCTGGCGCGCGCCGCCAAGGGAGACATCGAGCGTGCCGCCGAGGCGGTGGAGGGCGCGGCCCGGCCACGCATCCACACCTTCATCGCGACCAGCCCCATCCACATGGAGAAGAAGCTCAAGCTGACGCCTGACGAGGTCGTGGAACGCGCCATCGAGGCCGTTCGCATGGCCAAGGGCTTCGTCGACGATGTGGAGTTCAGCGCCGAGGACGCCGGGCGCAGCGAGGCGGCCTTCCTGGTGCGGATCTTCACCGAAGCGATCCGCGCCGGCGCCACCACCATCAACGTCCCCGACACGGTCGGTTACATGATGCCCTGGGAATACGGGTCGCTCATCGCGCACCTGCGGGAGCACGTACCCGGCATCCAGGACGTGGACATCAGCACCCATTGCCACGACGACCTCGGCTGCGCCGTGATCAACAGCCTCGCGGGCGTGCAGAACGGTGCGACTCAGGTGGAGTGCACCGTCAACGGCATCGGTGAGCGCGCGGGCAACGCCTCGCTGGAGGAAGTCGTGATGGCGCTCGAGACGCGCAAGGACTACTGGGGCCACATGACCGCCATCGATACCACCGAGATCTACCGCTCGTCGCGGCTGGTGTCCGGCCTGACCGGCATGCTGGTGCCGCCGAACAAGGCGGTCGTCGGCGACAATGCCTTCGCCCACGAGTCGGGCATCCATCAGGACGGCGTCATCAAGGCGCTGGAGACGTACGAGATCATGCGCGCCGAGACGGTGGGTCGCGACGCCGGCGTGCTCGTCATGGGCAAGCACTCGGGCCGCCGCGCCTTCCGCCAGAACCTGGCCGAGCTCGGTTACGAGGGCCTCTCGGACGACGCAGTCAACGCGCTGTTCCGGCGCTTCAAGGACCTGTGCGACCGCAAGAGCCACGTGACCAGCGAGGACATCCGTGCCCTGGTCGACGACGAGACCACGCGTGTCCCGGAGACCTACCAGCTACAGGCGGTCCAGTTCCAGTCCGGCAGCGGGATGACGCCGGTGGCCACCGTCCGGCTGAAGACCGACACAGGCGTCTACGAGGAGGCCGCCACCGGCGACGGCCCGGTCGACGCCGTCTATCACGCTATCGAGCGCGCGACGCAGCTTCCCCTGGAGCTTGCCAGCTACGAGATCCGCAGCGTCGGCGCCGGCAAGGACGCCCTGGGCGAAGTGACCATTCGCGTCCAGGAAGAAAACCGCATGGTCCACGGCCGCGGCCTGTCGACCGACATCGTCGAGGCGTCGGCACGGGCCTACGTCGACGTGCTGAACAAGCTTGCCGCAGGGGTCGGCCGCAGGACCGTTGCCGGCGAGGAGATGACCGCGCCGTGAGCGCGGCGGCAGGGGCGGGTACTATGCCCGCATACGCGTGCTGAGCGGCATCCCGGAGGCGAGACGTGGGCGAGCTGCCTAAAGGCCCGATCGAGATCTACGACACCACCCTGCGCGACGGTACGCAGGGCCAGGGCTTCAACCTGACGGGCAGCGACAAGGTCGCCATCGCTCGCAAGCTGGACGCGTTCGGCATCACCTACGTCGAGGGAGGCTGGCCGGGCTCCAATCCCAAGGATGTGCAGTTCTTCGAGCTGATGCGCGGAGCCCCGCTGCAACACGCGCTGCTCAGCGCCTTCGGCTCCACGCGCAGGAAGGACGTCCGCGCGGAGGACGACCCCAACCTGGCGGCCATGCTGGCGGCCCAGACGCCGGTGGTCACGGTGTTCGGCAAGTCGTGGACGCTCCACGTGAGCGAGGCGCTGGGGGCCACATACGAGCAGAACCTCGACATGATCCGCGACTCCGTGGCACTGATCAAGGCCCACGGGCGCACCGTGATCTACGACGCCGAGCACTACTTCGACGGCTACCGGGCGGACGCCGAGTACGCCCTCGCCACGCTCGACGCCGCCATCGAGGGCGGCGCCGACCGGGTGGTGCTCTGCGATACCAACGGCGGCTCGTTGCCCGAGTTCGTGGCCGAGCGCGTCTGCGAGGCGCTCGAGCGCAGCGCGGTCGCGCTCGGCATCCACGCCCACAACGACAGCGAGCTCGCCGTGGCCAACACCCTGGCGGCGGTGCGCGCCGGCGCACGTCACGTGCAGGGCACCATCAACGGCTATGGCGAACGCTGCGGCAACGCCAACCTCGTGAGCGTGCTGGCGAACCTTGTGCTCAAGCTGGGGCTGCCGCAGCCGCAGCACCTGGAGGGCCTCCGCGACCTCTCCCGCTACGTCGACGAGCGCGCCAACCTGCAGCCGGCCTTGCGGGCCCCCTACGTCGGGGACGCCGCCTTCGCACACAAAGGGGGCGTCCACGTGTCGGCGGTGAACAAGCATCCCGGTACGTACGAGCACGTGCCCCCCGAGGCGGTGGGCAACCGTCGCCGGGTCCTGCTATCCGAGCTCTCGGGGCGCGCGAACGTCGTCGCCAAGGACCGTGAGGACGACCCCCGGGCGGACGGGCAAGGGACGGCGCGAGCGGTCGTCGAGCGGCTCAAGGAGCTCGAGAACCGCGGTTACGCCTTCGAAGGGGCCGAGGCGTCCTACCGTCTGCTGGCGGACAAGGTGAGGGGTACCTACACGCCCTACTTCCTGCTCCACGGCTTCACGGTGATGATCGACAAGGCCGACGAGCAGGCCGCGGCCCGTTGCGAGGCGACCATCCGCGTGCAGGTCGGTGGCGCCTTGGAGCACACCGCTGCTGACGGCGACGGCCCGGTGAACGCACTGGACCGCGCCCTGCTCAAGGCGCTGGGTCGCTTCTACCCTTCGCTGCGCGACCTCCACCTGGTGGACTACAAGGTCCGTGTGCTGTCGGGCCCTGAGACCGGTACCGCCAGCCTCGTACGGGTGCAAGTCGAGATGAGCGACGGGCACGACAGCTGGGGAACGGTGGGGGCGAGCACCAACATCATCGAAGCGTCCTACGAGGCCCTGGTCGATGCCTACGAGTACCGTCTGGTAGCTACCGGGGCGCAGCCACAGGCCGTCGAGGACGTGCGCTCGGGGCGACCGGACGCGGTGCCGGAACCCGGCTGAGGCCGAACGAACCTGCAACGTTCCGTGCATAAGCATGCCATGGGGGCTCGCCGGCGCTGCGGGCGCGCCCGGTGGAACGCGCCGTGGTCGCGGCCGGACCGTCGCCGGGCCGTCGCCGGAAACGACGCCTGCCACGTGCTGCACCACCACCTGCGCGTCGTTGACAGCCCCACTCGTGAACGGTATCATTTGCGGCAAGGCCGCTCGCGGAGCGGCCGCGCCTGTAAGGCGATGCTGCGTCTTGCAAGAGTTGGAGGGATGCGGCACACGCGAGGTCCGATTGACCAGGTCGCCTCAACGAATGTCGGGCATGGCCCCCGAGGGCTAACACCTCGAGGCGCCCGTCCAACCCGCGTCCCGGCCACGGCCGGGCGCGCCGACCGCCCCCGACAGTCCGCCGCCGTTTTCGTCCCCTGTGAGAGGATGCGATGCACCAGTACTCCGACGTCTCGACCCTGGCCTGGCCCACCGAGCGCGACGCCTGCGGCGTCGGCTTCGTGGCCCACTCGGGCGGCCGCCGCAGTCACGACGTCCTCGCGTATGCGTTGCAGGCGCTGCACAACCTCAAGCACCGCGGGGCGGTCAGCGCGGACGGCAAGACGGGCGACGGCGCAGGCGTCCTGACGCAGATCCCGCACCGGCTGTTCCGGAGGGAGCTCGAAGAGCGCGGCATCTACCTGGAACGCGACCGCGATCTGGCGGTCGGCATGTTCTTCGTGGCCAACAACGCGCCCTTCAAGAAGATCTATGCGCTGGTGCGCGACGAGATCGCTCGCAGTCCGCTCAAGACCCTGATGTGGCGGGATCCGCCGCACGACGACGAGGCCCTCGGGGCGCAGGCGCTGGCACGCCGGCCGATCATCCGGCAGGTGCTCCTGGGCAAACCGGAGTGGCTGAGCGACGACGGCTTCGAACGCCAGCTCTACCTCACCCGCAAGCGCATCGAGCACCGCCTGCGTGAGGCCGAACTGGGTCGCGCGTACATCACCTCCTTCTCGAGCCGGACGATCGCCTACAAGGGACTGATGGTGGCCGACCAGCTGCCGAAGTTCTACCTCGACCTGGCCGACCCCGACTTCGACACCGCCATCGCCGTGTTCCACCAGCGCTACAGCACCAACACCATGCCCAGGTGGTCGCTGGCACAACCGTTCCGCTTCCTGGCCCACAACGGCGAGATCAACACCCTGCAGGGCAACGTCAACTTCATGCGCGCGCGCGAGCCGCGGCTGTCCAGCCGAGTGTGGGGGCCCGAGGTGCGCGACGTGCAGCCCATCATCGAACCGGGCGGCAGCGACTCCGCGGCGCTCGACAACGCCCTGGAGCTGCTGGCGCTGTCCGGCCGTGACCTGTTGCACAGCCTGATGATGCTCGTGCCGCAGGCCTACGAGCAGGATCCGGCCGTGAGTCCTGAGCTGCGCGGGTTCTACGACTATCACGCCACGCTGATGGAGCCCTGGGACGGGCCGGCGGCGCTCGCGCTCACCGACGGCCGCTACGCGGTGGCCGGACTGGACCGCAACGGTCTGCGCCCACAGCGTTTCTGGATCCATCGCGACGGCCTCGTGGTCGTCGGCTCCGAGGCCGGCGTCCTGCCCCTCGACGAGGACGACATCGTGGAGAAGGGCCGGCTCGGGCCGGGTCGCCTGCTGGCGGTCGACACCCTCGAGGGCAAGCTGCTGCGTGACGACGAGATCAAGGGGGGCTACGCGCGGCGCCAACCCTACCGCGAATGGGTGGAGCGCTACGCCGTGCCGCTTCACCGCCTCGAGGAGCCCTTCGACGGCACGCCGTGGGAAACCGAGCACCTGCTGCGCACCCAGAAGGCGTTCGGCTACTCGACGGAGGACTACGACCGCATCTTCGAGCCGATGTGCTTCGACGCCGCCATCCCGGTCGGCTCGATGGGCGACGACACCCCGCTGGCGGTGCTCTCGGAGCAGCCGCAGCAGATCTACCGCTACTTCAAGCAGCGTTTCGCGCAGGTCACCAACCCGCCGATCGACCCGCTGCGAGAGCGGCTGGTGATGTCGCTGGCCACCGTGGTCGGCCCGCGCTCGAGCCTGCTCGAGCAGGAGGCGGAGGCGGCCCGCGTGATGCGCTTCCCCAGCCCCATCGTCGACGCCGCCACGCTCCGGTACTTGAAGCGTCAGCAGGCGCTGATGACGGCCACGCTCAAGACGCGCTTCCGTGTCGAGGACGGTCCGGAAGCGCTCGACCGCGCCCTCGAGGACCTGGCAGACCAGGCGCAAGAGCAGGTCGAGGCAGGCGTCAGCGTGCTCGTGCTGTCGGATCGCGACGTCGACGAGGAGTGGGCGCCCGTGCCGATGCTCCTGGCCGTCGGCGCTGTGCACCATCGCCTGTTGCTGGTCGGGCGCCGCACCAAGGCCGCTATCGTCTGCGAGGCGGGAGAGCCACGCGAGGACCACCATTACGCCACGCTGATCGGCTACGGCGCGGCGCTCATCCACCCCTACCTGGCGTTCGAGACGGCCCGACACGCGGCCATCTCCGCCAAGCACCGCGATGCGATCGAGCCCGAGCTCGCCGTGGCGAACTATGTGAGCGCCGTGGAGAATGGGCTCCTCAAGATCATGTCGAAGATGGGCATCTCGACCATCGCCAGCTACCGCGGTGCACAGATCTTCGAGGCCGTGGGCGTTCACCACGACGTGATCGAGCGCTACTTCTACGGCACGCACAGCCGCGTGGGCGGCGCCACGCTGGAGACGTTCGGGACCGACGTGCTGAGGTTGCACGCCGAAGCCTACGGCGAGGATGCCAAACTGACCGACCGTGGTCTCTATCGCTTCCGCAAGGTGGGCGAGTACCACGCCTTCAACCCGCTGGTCTTCAAGGCGCTCCACAAGGCGGTGCAGAACAGCGACTTCGAGGCCTACCAGGCCTACGCCGAGGCGGTCGCGACGCGGCCCCCCACCGCCCTCCGGGACCTGCTGACGATGCGGCCGCTGGGCGAGCCTGTGCCTGTTGACGAGGTCGAGCCGATCGAGGCCATCGTGCGCCGCTTCACGACGCAGGCCATGAGCCACGGCTCGGTCTCGCGCGAGGCGCACCAGACTCTCGCCATCGCCATGAATCGGCTCCAGGGCAAGAGCAACTCGGGCGAGGGCGGGGAAGACCCGGTGCGCTTCCAGCGCTACGAGCGCGACATGCCGGAGCTGAGCGAGTCGCCTGACTGGCAGCCCCGCTCCGGGGACTGGGCCAACAGCGCCATCAAGCAAGTGGCCTCGGGCCGTTTCGGGGTCACGCCGGCCTACCTGGTGAGCGCAAGCGAGATCGAGATCAAGATGGCCCAGGGCTCGAAGCCCGGCGAGGGCGGCCAGATACCGGGCACCAAGGTGTCCGAGGAGATCGCCCGCATCCGCCACTCGGTGCCGGGCGTGACGCTCATCAGCCCGCCCCCGCACCACGACATCTACTCCATCGAGGACCTGGCCCAACTGATCTACGATGTCAAGCGCGTCAATCGCCTGGCCCGCGTGGGCGTCAAGCTGGTGTCGACCGCCGGTGTGGGGACCATCGCCGCCGGCGTCGCCAAGGGCTATGCCGACAACATTCAGATCAGCGGCTTCGACGGCGGCACCGGCGCCAGCCCGCTGTCCAGCGTCAAGCATGCCGGCGTGCCCTGGGAGCTGGGTTTGGCCGAAAGCCAGCAGGTGCTGGTCGAGAACGGGTTGCGCGGCCGCGTGACGCTGCGCGTCGACGGCGGCATGAAGTCCGGTCGCGACGTGGTCGTGGGGGCGCTACTGGGGGCCGAGGAGTTCGGCTTCGGCACCGCGGCGCTGGTGGCGGTAGGTTGCGTGATGGTCCGGCAGTGCCACCTGAACAGCTGTCCGGTCGGCGTCGCGACGCAGGACCCGGAGCTGCGCAAGCGTTTCGCCGGCAGCCCCGAGCATGTGATCAACCTGTTCAGCTACGTGGCGCAGGAGGTCCGGATGATCCTCGCCGAGCTCGGCGCGCGCAGCCTCGACGAGATCGTCGGGCGCGTCGATCTGCTCGCGCCACGCGACCTGGTGCTGTCCAAGGCCGTCAAGCTCGACCTGTCGGCGGTGCTCAAGGACCCCGATCCCACCGGTACCAAGGCGCGGCGGAGCCAGCAGCGCCACAACGATCGACCGGAGGTCGTGCCGCCGCTCGACGAGCGCCTGTGGCGCGACGCTGAGTCGGCCCTCGAGCACGGCGAACCGATCGCGCTGAGCTATCCCGTCAACAACGGCGAACGCAGCGTCGGCGCCCGACTCTCAGGCGAGATCGCCCGCCGCCACGGCGAGCAGGGGTTGCCGGCCGGCACCGTGCGCGTGACCTTCGAGGGCGCCGCCGGGCAGAGCTTCGCTGCCTTCACCAGTCAGGGGATGCACCTTCGCCTCGTCGGCGAGGCCCAGGACTACGTGGCCAAGGGCATGGCGGGCGGGGAGGTGGCGGTGCTCCCGCCGCCCGGCACCACGCGCGCGCCGAACCGCAACGTGATCGTGGGCAACACCGTTCTGTACGGCGCTACAGGGGGCAGCCTGTTCGCCGCCGGCAGGGCCGGCGAGCGCCTGTGCGTTCGCAACTCCGGCGGGCGCGCCGTGGTCGAGGGCTGCGGAGACCATGGTTGTGAGTACATGACCGGCGGCGTGGCGGTCGTCCTGGGCCCGACCGGCCGCAACTTCGGCGCCGGCATGTCGGGTGGGGTAGCGTACGTCTACGACGAGGACGGCACCTTCAGCGAACGCTGCAACCCCGGCATGGTGGGGGTGACACCGGTGGCGGACGGCGTCGACGAGGAGCTCCTTCGCGCCCTCGTGGAGAGGCATGTGGAGCTCACCGGCTCGCCGCTGGCCGCGGCGCTGCTGGCGCGCTGGGCCGAGGCGCTGGCGCGCTTCGTGAAGGTCGAGCCGCACCCATCGCTGGAGGATCCGACCGCCGCCGAGCAACAGGAAGCCCTGGTTCAAGAGGCGCTGCTACGCCAGGTTCGCGAGGACGCCGCCTTGCGCGCCTGAGCGGCGTGCCTCCGGACCACGCGGGTGAGCGCGGTGACGCGGCCGGCGCCTCAACCGTAGGCGGCGACGGTGCCGTCCAGGGCCGCCACCACCACGAGGTCGCGGAACGGAAGCGGTGCGGCCTGGATGGCACTGCTGCACACGCGTTCGCGAAACAGCGGCTGTCCGCTGCGCGCATCGAAGCACAGCAGCTCGCCGCCCTCGGTTGCCAGGTACAGCGTTCCCGCCGCCAGCGCAGGCGAGGCCGTGACGGCCGTCGGTAGGTCGCGGGCCCACACCTCGTCACCGCTCTGCAAGCTGAGGCAGTAGAGGCGCCGCCCCCACGACACGGCGTACACCATGCCGTTCCAGACGAGCGGCGTGGCCCACAGCTCGCCCTCCAGATCGAACGTCCACAGGGTGTCGTGCTTCTGCATGCCGAAGCCGTGCAGCGCCCCACTCCGCTCCGGAATCAGGAGCACGCCGTCGGCCGCCGACAGCGTGGCCACCACCTGGCCGACCTCGACCTTGAAGCTCGGCGTGCCGCTGTCGGCCTTCACCGCGTGCAGCCAGCCGTCGTCGGTGGCGTACATCGCCAGGCCGGCGTGCACCGTGGGAGGCGTCGCCGCGGCGGCGCCGGCGTCGTAGCGCCAACGCTCGGCTCCATGAACGTCCCACGCCGCCGCGCCGCCGGTCCGGTCGGTCAGGACGAGCGCATCACCGACTGGCAGCACGCCCACCACGTCGGCGTCGTCGCGCCGCCACAGCGTCTCTCCGGTCGGCCAGGCGATCGCGTGAACGGCGCCGTCTCGGCTCACCACGAGGATGCGGTCGGTCGTGAACACCGGCGGCTGGCTGACTTCGTCGAGAAGCTCGAAGGCGGACTGCACGCCACCGTCGGCAGGCCGCAGGACCGCCAGCGCGTCGCTGCGCTGGCCCACCAGAACGAAGCCGCCGGCGGCCGCCATCCCCGCCGGCCACTGCGGACCCTCCTCCAGCTTTCGGACCCATCGGCGGGTCAGCCCGGACGCCGAGGCGGGCCCGTGAGGGTACACGCCGCGCCGTGCAGGCCCGCCGAGCGCCACATGCGTCGCGCCCTCGCGCCCGCTGGCCAGGATGGAGCGCAGGCCGTCGGCCACCGCGAATCCCGACAGCGGCCGGCGCTCGGGGTCCTTCTCCAACAAGGCGTCGATCAGCCGCGACAGCGCCAGCGGCACCTGCGGGTTCACCTCGATGGCCGGCGTCGGCGCACCGTAGACGTGCTGGTAGAGGACGGCCTGGTCGTTCTCGGCATCGAACGGGGCCTGGCCGGTAGCGGCCCTGTAGAGCACCGCCCCGAAGGCGTAGAGGTCGGTGGGAGCACCGGTCGGCTCGCCCGTCGCCTGCTCGGGCGCCATGTACTGCGGGGTGCCCAGCGTGAAGCCCGTGCGCGTCAGCTCACGCGAGGACTCGGTCAGCTGAACCAGGCCGAAGTCCATGACCTTGGGATGGCCCTGCTGCGTGAGGAGGATGTTTCGCGGCGTAAGGTCGCGGTGGACCATGCCCAAGCGGTGCACGTAGCCGAGCGCCTCCGCCACGGTGATGGCGGCGCCGAAGAGTCGCTCCAGCGACTCGGCATCCGCCTCGAGCGGCCCCAGATCGGTGACGGGCCCGCCCTCGATCAGCTCCATGGCGAAGTAGACGTGCTCACCAAGGCCAAGGTCGTAGATGCTGACGATGCCGGGGTGGTTCAGCCGCGCCAGCGCCCGGATCTCGCGGCGGAAGCGCTCGCTGTCGGTATCGGTGAGGTGAGGCCTGAGGACCTTAAGCGCCACGACCCGTTCGAGGTGGCGGTCGCGGGCGCGAAAGACCTGGGCCATCCCCCCGGTACCCAGCACACCCAGGATGTCGTAACGATTGTCGACGACGTCGCCGGTCTGGAACATCGGACGTGCGCCGAGCTCAGCGCTCGTCCAGCGTCTTGAGGATTTCCGGGTCCAACTTGCCCTCCTCGACGGCGCGGTTGAGCATCTCGATGCCGAGCCTGACCACCTCGGACTTCGAAACCAGACGCTCCGGGTTGGAGAGCTGATAGGCCGTCTTCGTGAGAAGCGAATCCTGCGCCTCCGTGATGACGACCTGCAACCGCTTGCTTTTCTCCCTCTTGGGCACGGCGTTCCTCCGCATGCACGTCGAGTGGCAAGCAACTATAGCATTGGGAGCATTTTCTTGACAATACAGCGTTGCCAGCCTAGACTAACCGTGCCAAGCGTGTGTAACTTGCTCAAGATGTGGCATATATCACACGAGGCGGACCGAACGCCTAGCGAGGGGCAGGGATGGCCGACGACAACGACTTTCTGATCATCCAGGGCGCCACTCCGTTGAGCGGCGGGGTCCGCGTGTTCAGCGCCAAGAACTCCGCGCTCTACCTCATGCTGGCGTCTCTGCTGACCGACGAGACCGTGATCCTCGAGGATGTCCCGCGGCTCAGCGACGTGCTCGTCACGGAGGAGATCCTCAGGCACGCGGGCGCCGAGACGCGTTGGCACGGTCGCGATCTTCACCTCACGACGCGCCAGGTCAGCAACTGTCACGCGCCCTATCGGCTGGTGAGCAAGATGCGTGCCAGCTTCGTGGCCATGGGGGCCCTGCTCGCTCGGTGCGGCGAGGCGCGCATCCCCATGCCCGGCGGATGCGCCTTCGGGCCGCGTCCCGTCGACCGCCACATCAAGGCCTTCCGCGACCTGGGCGTCATCGTCGACGAGGACGGTGGCGACTTCGTGGCCCGCTTGAACGGCCCGCTGCGCGGGCACGTAAGCTTCGAGTCATCCACCGTGGGGGGCACGCAGAACGTCCTGCTGGCTGCGGCGCTCTCCCCGCACGAGGTGGTCATCGAGAACGCCGCGCTCGAACCTGAGGTTCCCGATCTGGCCCGGCTGCTCAGCGCCATGGGGGCGGACGTGCAGGGGGCAGGCACGTCGGTCATCCGCGTGCGTGGCGCCGAGCGCTTGCACGGCGCGCGTTTCCGCCCCATTCCCGACCGCATCGAGGCAGGGACCTATCTGTTGGCGATCGCCGCGAGCCGCGGACAGGGCACGCTGGAGAACGTCCGCATCGACCACCTCGAGGCCACCCTGGTGGCTCTCGAGGACGCCGGCGTGCGCGTCGAGCGCGGCGCGGACAACGTGAGCGTCGACGCACGCGCCCCGTTGCGTCCGACCGACGTCGTCGCCGAGGCATTCCCCGGCCTTCCGACCGACCTGCAGGCGCCCTTCGGGGCCTTCCTTGCAACCATCGATGGCGCCAGCACGGTGCGCGACGAGGTCTATCCCGACCGCTTCACGCACGTGGAGGCGCTGGCGCGCGCCGGCGCCCGCATGCATCTGGACGGCCGCGTCCTGCGAATTGACGGCGGCCCTCTCCACGGTGCCTCCATGCACGCCGCCGACATCCGCGCCGGAGGTGCGCTGGTGGTGGCCGCGCTGGCCGCGCACGGGCGCTCCGAGATCAGCGGCGTCGGTTTCATCGATCGAGGCTACGAGGACCTGGCGGGCCGCCTGGCAGCACTCGGCGGCAACGTGCGCCGCCAGGCGGGGGAGTCGGAGCTCGTCGTCACCGGAACCTACGGGCGCTGACGCGCTCAAGCCAGCTCAGCTCACCTCAGCTCACTTCGACGTGGACCTTGTCGTAGCCGGTGGCGCCGTCGGGGAGCGGCTGGCTGCGCTCGCTGGTCTGCACTGCGCCGGTCCCGTCGACAGCCCGCACCAGCACGTCGTATCCGCCCTTCTCGGCCTGCCACTCGACACCCCACAACGTCCACGAATAGGGGTTGTCGGCCGGGCGGAGCGTCGCCATGTGCCAGCTGGACCCCCCGTCGAAGGACACCTGCACGGCTCTCACCCCGCGAAGGCCGGCGAACGCGATCCCCCCGATGGCCGCCGTGCCATCGCCCAACGACGTCGCCTTGGGCGTGTCGACGCGGCTCATGGTCTGCACCACAGCCTGCTGACTCCAGCCTCGCTGCTCCCAGTAACCGGTGTAGGCGTGGTCGGCCAGCTCGATGTCGACCAGCCACTTCACGCTCTTCATGCCGTACTTCCCGGGCACCAGCATGCGCGCGGGGAAACCGTGCGCACGGACCAGCGGCTCTCCGTCCTGAAGGTAGGCGACCATGGTCCCCTCGCGCCGGCCCACGTCCAGGGTGAAGGACTCGGAGTAGTTGTCCGCCGCGCGCATGATCATGTGGGTGGCCTCCGACTTCACGCCGGCCATGTCCAGCAGGTCCTTCACCAGCACGCCCGTCCACATGCTGTTGCCCACCAGGTGGCCACCCACCTCGTTGGAGATGCAGATCAGCGTGGTGCTGCGGGTGACGGCGGGCAACGCCTTCAGGCCGGCTAAGTCGAGCTCGATCGGGTGGTCCACCAGACCGTGGATCTTGAGACGCCAGCGGGCCTCGTCCACGTTGGGGTCGACGAAGTTCTTCGACACCACGTAGTGGTCCTTCACGGAGGTGATCACGCTCGGGAGGCCCTTGATCCTCGCCAGCAGCCCCTGCACTCCGGCGGCCTGGGCCACGGCCGTCCATACCAGCCGTAGCGCACCCGCACCCAGCGCCAGGAGCAGAAGCCCGCGGGCACCGCGCTCCAGGGCGTCGCGCCGCGACGGGTCGTGGCGGACGCCGCGCCGCGCCGCGCCGCCTGCGAGGAGCACGGCGCCGTACACGGCGCCGAACAGAGCCGCCCACAGGTGTGTGGGCAGTGGTGGGTAGAAGTAGTTCGTGGCGCTCAGTCCGAACACGGACAGGCCCTCGAGGGGCAGGAGCGCCAGTCCGACCAGCGCGGGCGCCAGCACCGTGGGCGCCGCGACCCGCCAGGCACGCGGCAGGGCGAGGAGCAACGGTGCCGCCAGCGTCCACAGCGCCAGGTAGAGAAGCGCAATGACGCCGAAGAGCGCGTACTTGGCGTAGTGATCGAGCCCATAGGGCAGGCTGTGGATGATGTTGAACACCGCCGGCACCCCGAGCAGGTGGCCTGTAAGATCGAACAGCATGTCCACGGGCGTGCGCGCCGACATGAACACGCGAGCGAGGATCATGGCCGCACCCGAGGCCAGCGCGGCGCCCGCCCCGACCGCTAGACGGCCACCCAGACGGCTCAGCCCCGCCGCGTTCCCGACAGCCATGGTGTGCCTCCTTCCGCGTTCCGCTACAGGTATAGCGCCAGCGGCTCGCGGCAATCCTCACGCTCGTGTCACGCCGACAGGCATCTCGGCCCGCCCGGCCGATCGCCGTCAGCTTGTGCGCTCGGACGCGATGTCCTGGTCGGTCGCCGTTTCTCCACTGTCCCCGGCCGCATCGGGGGCCTCAGCTTGCTTGCCGGCCGCCGCCCCGGCATCGCCCGCCACGGCCTCGTCAGCCGGCACCGGCGCGCCAGTGGCCACCGCCTCGGCACGGGCCTCCACGGCCTCGTCAGCCGCCACCTCGTCAGCCGCCACCTCGTCAGCCGCCACCTCGCCAGCCGCCACCTCGCCAGCCTCGGCCTCGTCACCCGCCGCCTCGTCAGCTACGTCCTCGTCAGCCGCCATCTCGTCAGCCGCCATCTCGTCAGCCGTCGCCTCGTCAGCCGTCGCCTCAACAGCCGCCGCCACCGCGACATCGTCCGCCGCCTCGGCATCGCCCGCCGCTTCGACAGCACGCGCCAGCTCCTCGGGCGGGGGTGCCGGCTCGTCTCCAGCTGCACGCTCGACGCCAGCGTCCGCACGGTCCTCGGCAACGAGCTCGTCGCCGGCATGCGGAGCCTCGGCCTCGTCTGGGGCGCGGTTCGGATGCGCCACGGGCCCGACTTCGGCCGCGCCAACGCTGGCGAAGGTCTCCGGCCACAGGCTGACGTCCTCGACCTCGTCCAGGAAGCTCCGCTCGATGGGAGGCATCCCGCCCCAGAAGGGTGGAAGTCGATGCCGCTCCTCGGGATCCCGCGGCGGGGGCAGGGCCAGCGGCCGCCGCGTCAACGGCACCCGGCGGCGCAGCATCGTGCCGGCGGCAGCGATGATCACGCCCAACACCATCAACAGGAGCCAGCCCAGACCGTGCGTTCGCGCCCGATACGGCGCCAGGACCCCGCTGTCAATCGCGCGGCGCTGCGCCCGTTGGCTGCTCGCCAGAAGGTCGACGACGGGCACGCGCTGTTTGGCACTGGAAAACGCCCACGGCGACACCGAACTCGTAAGCGGCCGCCACGCATCGCTTGCGAACGGATCGTAGACGCCCGTGAGGGCGTAGATGACGGCATGTTCGGGGCGGGGCAGATCGGTGTGGATCAGCAGCGTGTTCCCCTGCACCTCGACGCTGGCAGGCAGGTGGGGCCAGCTGCCGGGGTCGCCCTGTGCCCGCGGCGTCACCGCGTACACCTGGTCGCCGGTAGCCCGTAGCGCCACGTTCCAGCCGTGCTTGGCCGGCATGACCATGCCCGATCCGGGCAGCAGCGCGCTGGACCCGCCCGGCCCCGTGTCCAGGTAGACCTCGATGATCGGGCTGGAGAAGCCGTTGGGGAGATGCCCCGGGTTGGAGATCGACCCGAGCGTGACGCGCACCGTCAGCTTGGGATCGTCCATCACCGATACCGACTGCAGGTCGAAGTCCGCGGTGTTGGCGTACACCGGTGCCGTCGGCGGTGCCAACGAGCCGTCGCCTACGGCATCGCCGACGGGGTCTTGCAGGTGGAGCAGGGCCGTGGCCAGAACGATGAGGTGGATCATGCGCGCAGACCCGCCTTCCTGGCGGTGACGTGCTCGCGGGCGAGCTGTGACAGCCAGGAGGCGAGCCGCTCGCTGTCATGCTGAGCCAACTGGCCGCCACCGAGCAAGGGAAGTTGCGCGACGTGCAGTCCAGCCGCCTGGAAGCGCTCCAGCGCCGGCGCCACCACCTCCGCGCCCTCGGCTCGGTACGCCGCCAGCCGCGGCTCGTCGACCGGTGTGCTGTTCAGAACGACCACGTCGGGTCGGCGCCCGAGATGACGCGTCACCGCTTCGGCGTGGTCGAAGGCATCGAAACCGTCGGTCTCGCCGGACTCGGTCATGATGTTGCACACCTGCACGATGAGGGCTTCGCTCTCAAGCAAGGCGCCCCGGACCGCAGGCACGACGACCGGCGCCAGCGTGCTGGTGAACAGGCTCCCCGGGCCGAGAACGGCGAGGTCGGCGCGCCGGATGGCGTCCAGCACCTCGGGGACGGCCACTGGACTGGCCGGCTCGAGCGCCACCGAGCGGGCCGGCCCCGGGCACTCGCGCGTGCGGCTCTCGCCCTTGATGATCTCGCCGCTCGCCTTGGTCACGGTGAGCGTGACCGGGCAGGTGGTGACGGGGTAGACCGCGCCCGAGAGGTTGAGCAGCCGGTTGACGACCCGGATCGCCTGCCCGAAGTCGCCTTCGACCTCCGTCAGCGTGGCGATCAGAAGGTTGCCGAAGGTGTGGCCCTCGAGCTCCTCGCCGCGAGCGAAGCGGTACTGCATCAGTCGGCTGACCTCCAGCTCGTTGTCGCTGAGCGCGGCCAGGCAATCGGTCAGGTCGCCGGGGGGCGGCATGTCGAAGGCGATGCGCAGCCGGCCAGACGAGCCGCCGTCGTCGCTCACCGTCACCACCGCGGTCACGTTGGACGTGTGCTCGCGCAAGCCCCGCAGCAGGTTGCTCAACCCCGAGCCCCCACCCAGCGCGACCATGCGCGGCCCCCTGGCCAGCGACACGCGCCGGTGCAACACCACTGCCGCCTTGCCCGGGCTCGGCATCCAGTTCGATAGCAGCGAGCGGTTCAGCCGGCCCACGGCCAGGACGGCGAAGAGCACGCCCAGCAGCGCCACCAGCAGCGACAGGTAGCCACCGGCGTGACGCCAGGCGCCACTGACCAGGACATGTTCGATGGGGCTGGAAAGCACGCCGCGCCGTCCGTTGAGCAGCCACAGCACCCCGCCGATTACGCCGGCAACGAGCAGCAGCGCTCCCCACACGGCGACCAACACGTGGCGCTTGACGCCCATGCCGGGTGTCAGCCAGAGCCGCCACGTCAGCACGCTGGCGAAACGCTCGCGCAACCGGCTCACGTACGCTCCTGCAGGGCTTCCTCGAGATCGCGGTGCTGCACGCGCGTCTGGAAGGTGTCGGCCAGGTCGTGGGTGAGCCGTTCGATCACCGCCACAGAGCGGTGTTGACCACCGGTGCAGCCCACGGCCACGCTGTAGCTTGCGCGTCCCTCGGCGCGGGCGCCGCTCGCCAGCTCCCGCACCAGCCCGCGGAGCTGGAAGTACAGCTCGAGGGCCGGTGGCGTGAACACGAACGCCTGCACTTCGGGGGCCGTTCCGGGGAGTGGTTGAAGCGCCTGGTTGTAGAACGGGTTGGGCAGCCCTCGCACGTCCAGAACAGTGTCGACGTCAGTGGGTACGCCGCGCTTGTAGCCGAAGGACACCAGGTGCAGCAGGAAGTCGCCTTCGCTGCCGAAGCGGTCCCACAGCTCCTGGGTCAGCTCGCGCGCGGATTTCGATGTCGTGTCGATCACCACGTCCGCAAGCGAGCGCAGTCCTTCGAGGGTGCGGCGCTCCTGCAGCAGGTCTGCGGTCAGCGTGCCCTCCGCCAGTGGGTGCGTGCGGCGCGTGAAGCTGTAGCGCCGCACCAGCGTCGCCGGCGTGGCGTCGAGGAACACCACGGTAGGCGTCAGATTGCGTTTCCGCAGTGCCTCGAGGGCCGCCGGAGCGGCGTCGAGGAAGGCGCGCGTGCGTATGTCCACGCCGATCGCGATACCGCTGCCGATTCCCCCGGCCGTCTCCACCAGCCCCTCCCATAGGGCCGGCGGCAGGTTGTCCACCGTGAAGAAGCCGATGTCCTCCAGGGCGTGCAGCGCCGTGGTCTTGCCCGAGCCGCTGAGGCCGGTGAGCACCACCAGGCGAGGGCTCACGGTGTCGAGCCCTTGGCCTGCTCGCTCGACACCGGCACCAGCATGCACGCCACCACCTCGTTCGAGCGCTCCACCACCGCGGCCGAGCCGGCGGTCCCGACCAGCTTGCCGGGGCACAGCATGCGCGTCCCGCTGGCAACCTCCTGGGCCACCCAGGGCGCGCCGCCGGGCCGCGCGACCACGAAGCTGGCGCTCGCCGCTGCCGGCGACGGGGTGAGCGCTTCCCCGGACTGCAGCACGCGCCAGCCCTGCCCCGTGAACACCAAGCGCGCCTTGTGACCGCCGATGTCGACATCGAACGTGGGCAGGCCGTCGGGCGGATCGAGCTGCTTCCAGACGCGTGGCTTCAGGAAGCCGACGTCCTCGCGGACGCACGCGTCGGCCCTGGTGGCAGCCGAGAGCGTGACCGCGACCGCCTGCTTGGTGACGTGGCCGGCGAGTGCCTGCGCCGCCGCCTCGGCCGCCGAGCGGTCCGTGTAGCAGCCCACGCGGACCCGTACGAACTGCTCGCCGTCGTGCATGGCGAACTCGGGAAAGGCGTCGAACCCCAGCGCCTGAAGCTCACCCACGACGGTTCGCGCCTGCCTGAGATCCCGGAGCGCCACGGTCTGAACCGACCAGCCTTGGGCGCACGCCACCCCGGTGAGTAGCGCTGACAGGGACAGCAGCAGCGCCAAGATACCGACTCGATGCGCTCGCACCTACGCCTCCAGCGCCGCCACGGCGAGGCGGGCGAAGTTTGCAAGCACGCGCAAGCCCACGGCTTGGCTCTTCTCAGGATGGAACTGCGTGGCGTGCAGCGCACCGTCGGACAGGGCGCTCTTGAACGTGACGGGGCCGTACTCGGTGACGGCGCCGGGAACGTCGAGGTCGTCGAAGGCCACGTAGTAGGAGTGGGCGAAGTAGACGAAGGCTCCGTCCTCGATGCCCTCGAGCAGTGCGGGATGGCGATGGCGAACGATCTGGTTCCAGCCCATGTGAGGGACGCTCACGCCTGCAGCCGGGAAGCGACGCGCCGTGCCTGCCAGCAGGCCCAGTCCGGGCACGTCGGGTGCTTCCTCGGAGGCCTCGAGAAGGAGCTGCAGGCCCACGCAGATGCCCAGGAAGGGCCTTCCGGAAGCCAGATGCGCACGCACCAGCGGCTCGAAACCCGAAGCCCGGAAGGCGCTCATCACCTGCCCGAAGTGGCCCTGTCCCGGCAGCACCAGCGCATCGGCGCCCGCGGCGTCGGCAGGTTCGGCGCAGCGCTCGATCGCCAGCCCGGCATGCTCGAGGGCGCGCTCCACGCTGTGGAGGTTCCCGGCACCGTAGTCGATCAGCACGGTGCGCATCGTCACAGCACCCCCTTGGTCGTCGGCAGCTCGCCGTGTGTGACGCGGGTGGCGCCGTGAAGGGCGCGCGCGAAGGCCTTCATGACCGCCTCGACCACATGGTGCGTTTCCTCGCCGGCAAGCACCCGTACGTGGACGGTCGCGCCGGCATGGTTCGCGAAGCCCCTCAAGAACTCCCGCAGGTGGTAGGCGTTGAAGCCCGCCGCGTCGCCGGCGAAGCCCGCCGGGTCGAACGCCAGCAGCGGTCGCCCGGAGAGGTCGATCACGACGTGCGTCAGCGTCTCGTCCATGGGCACGAAGGCGTCGGCGTAGCGCTCGATGCCGAAGCGATCTCCCAGCGCCTGCGCTACGGCCTGCCCGAGTGTGATGCCGCAGTCCTCCACCAGGTGGTGGATGTCCACCTCCAGGTCGCCCTTCGCCTCCACCTCCAGCGCCAGCCGGCCGTGGCGGATGAGCTGTTCCAGCATGTGATCGAAGAACCCCAGGCCGGTCGCCGCATTGCCGCCGGCAGCGGCGTCCAGGTCGATGGTCACCGACACGCGGGTCTCGCTGGTGGTGCGCTCCACCGACGCCTGCCTAGCCACCGACGGCCTCCGCCGACAGCGCCTGTCGAAGCGCCAGCAAGAACGCGTCGGTCTCCTCGGGAGCGCCCGCGCTGACCCGCAGGCAGCCCTCCAGGCCGGGGAGATGATCCTGTCGCCTGACCGCCACGTCGCGCTCGAGAAGCGCCCGGTAGACGCGCTCCGCATCGCGCACGCGGAACAGCACGAAGTTCGTCACCGACGGGAACGCCTCGACGCCGGGCATGGCCGTCAAAGCGGAGAAGAGCCGCTCGCGCTCTCGCACCGCCAGCGCCACGCGGTCGTGCACGTAATCGTCGTGCTCGAGCGCCGCCAGCGCCACGGCCGACTGCAGGCTGGACAGCGAGAACGGCAGCAGCCCCTTGCGCACCTCGGTCGCCAACTCGGGTGCCATCAGTCCGTAGCCGAGGCGGCTGCCCGCCAGGGCATAGGCCTTGCTCATGGTGCGCACCGAGAGCACCGCCGGGTTCGACGCCACCACGTCCAGGTGGTCGGTACCCGCGAAGTCGCAGTAGGCCTCGTCCAGGACCACCAGCCAGTCCTCGCCGGCGCGCGCCAGTAGCGGCTGGAGCGCTTCGCGCGGATGCAGGTTGCCGGTCGGTGCCGCCGGGTTGGCGATGAAGACGACCCCGCGGCGGCCGGCCATCGCATCTGCCACCCGCTCGGGGGAAGGCAACGCGAAGTCATCGCCGAGCGGCAACTCCACGAGCTCGGCGCCCAGCAGTCTCGCCTGCAACGCGTACACCGGGAACGTGGGCGTAACGCTCACCACCGTCTGGCCGATACCGGCCACGATCACGAGCGCCTGCAACAGCACGTTCGAGCCGTTGGTCACCACCACGCCGCTCGGGTCCCAGCCGTGACGCTCGGCGATGGCGAGCTCGAGCGTCCTCGGGTGCAGCTCCGGATAACGCTGCCAGGCGCCGGATCGCATGCGGGCCAGGGCCGCCTCCTTGACCGCCTCCGGAAGATCGTACGGGCTCTCGTTCTGGTCGAGCTTGACCGGCGAGGTCCGGGGAGTGAAGTGGTATCGCGCGAGGGCGCGCACGCTCGGCCGAATACTCATGGCGTCATGCTAGCGCACGAAGGAAAGCGGCTACTGCCCGCCCGCCTTCTGCTTGGCGTCCTGGCGCACCTTGGCGATCGTCGACGACAGGTTCGGATCCAGCTTGACGGCTTCGTCGAACTCCTTGAGCGCATCGCTGTAGCGTCCCAGCCCGTAGTAGGTGAGGCCGAGGTTGAGGTGCGCCTGCGCATTCTCAGGGTTGGCCGTGATCGCCTTCTGTAGCTGGGGGAGCGCCAGGTCATAGCGTCCGAGCTGGAGGTGCGCATAACCCAGGTCGTTCAGGACGATGTCGCTGTCGGGGAAGGCCTTCAGTGCCGCCTGGTAGTTCGCCACGGCCGAGCGTGGGTCGCCAGTGAGCTGCAAGGCGTAGCCCTCGAAGAACGCCGACAGACCGTTGTCGTCGAGCTTGCGGGCACGCTTGAAGGCCTGGACGGCGGTCGGGTAGTCCTGCACCTCCAGCGCGTAGATGCCTTGCTGGAACGCGGCTCCGGCCTCGGCGCTGAAGCTCACCTGGGCGCCGGCGGTCAGCGTTCGCTGTTGCTGCAGGAAGCCGAGCCCGCGCTGCGCGAGCGTCAGGCCCGGCTGCAGCGCGAGTGCCTTGTCCAGCTCGGTCTTGGCCTGGTCGAGCTTGCCCACGCGGGCCAGCGCGAGGCCGTAGGTGGTGAGCAGTTGCGCATTCTTGGTGCCCTTGTCGACGATGGGCTGCAGGACGCCGATGGCGGCCTCCGCGCGGCCGGCGGCGAGGTAGATGCGCGCCAGGTCGCCCTGAGCGGCGTCCCCGGTTCCGGCCACGCTCTCGAACGTGCGCTTGGCGGCGTCGAGCTGCCCCTGGCGTGCCTGCGCGACCGTCAACAGGTTGGCGATGGCGCTGTCCTTGGGCAGCTTGGCGTGCAGCGGCCCGAGCACGCCCTCGGCGCCGCTGTAGTCGCCCTTGTGCACAAGCAGCTCGCCTTCCGCCGCTTTCAACACGGTCGAGTCCGGGTACTTCGTCTCTCCTTGCCGCACCAACGCCAGGGCCCCGTCGGTGACGTCGGCCGGCAGCAGGCGCGCCAGGCTGTAGAGCTGGGCCGACGCGGCCATGGGATCCTGCACCGCCTGCTGCAGGTACGCGAGCGCGCCGTTGTCGTCACCCATCTTGATGACCTGCTGGATGACCGCCTGACGCAACGCCACCGAGTCCGGCAACGACCCCTCGGCGCTGCGGAGCGCCTGCAGGGTGTGCTGTGCGGTGTCCTGCAGGCCGGCGAGCTGAATGTAGGCGTCGAGCATGCGCGGGTAGGCATCGATCGCCTCGTGAAGGTCCTGTTGCGCCTTGGCCTTGTCGGTCTCCAGGCTCGCCAGGCCAGTGAGCGCCACCGCCTCGGCCGGATTCAGCTGCAGCGCCTTCTGGAACGCCGTGACAGCCGCCTTCTGGTCGTTCGCCACCTGCTCCACGACGCCCAGCACCACCTGCACTTCGACGTCGTCCGGTTGCGCCTTGGCTGCAGCCTGGGCGAGCGGCACAGCGGCCTTGCTGTTGCCGCCGAGCGCCAGCAGGCGTGCGTACTCCGCCTTCACCCAAGCCGACTGGGGGTCGAGCTCGGTGGCGATCTTGAGGTCGACGATGCGCGCGCCCGGCAGCCTGGACGCCGCCAGCGCCACGGGTCCCAGGCTCGGCACCGACGGCGTCTGGGCGGCAGCGGCATCGATGCGTCCGAGCACCGTCGCGCCGAGGTCGGATCGCAGGGCCTGGGCGATCGCGCGCGCAGCCGCCTGCGCCAGCGTGGCAGGCTTGCCGTCGGCGGCTCTTGCGCTCAGCGACTGTTGCTTGCCGTTCACGGTGAGCGTCATCGTCACGGCGACGCCGGGCCCGCTGCCGGACACCGTGCCCTGCACCAGGGCATCGGCTTTGAACAGGCTGCGCACGGTGGCGATCGGATCCTTGCCGGCCGTGTGCGCCTTCTGCATCACCAGGGCCACGTCACCGAGCGGAGGCACGAACACGCCGGGGATCTCGTTGAGGGAACGCTGAAGGGCGGTGGGCAGCCCGAGCTGGTAGGTCGCGACCGAAGCGTTGGAATCGAACGGCAGGACGACCACCCGGGTGGGCGTCACCGAAGCCGACTGTGCCAGGGCGGCCGCCCCGCAGGTGAGCGTCGCCGCCGCGAGCAGCAGCGACAGGAGAGCGCGTCTTGGCTGCATCATCAGGGGGGAGGATACCACCGGCGATCGGTGAGAAGCCTAAGGGTCGCCGCCGCCGCCCTCGAGCCGGAACGCCCCCGGAAGCAGCTCGTCCACGCGCACCACCTCGCAGGCGCCGGCATCGTTGACCAGGTAGAGGCGGGCGTCGGGCGCGAACTCGAACAGGATCTGGCGGCAGGCTCCGCAGGGGCTGGAAGGTGGATCGGCATGGGTGAAGATCACCATCGCGTCGAAGTGACGGCCGCCGTGCGTGACCAGCGCCTGCACGGCCGACTGCTCGGCGCAGCGCGACAGCCCGAAGCTGGCGTTCTCGACGTTGCTCCCCTGGATCACCGCACCGTCATCCGAGCGCAGCGCCGCCCCGACGCGGAAGCCCGAGTAGGGAGCGTACGCGTGGGCATGCGCCACGCGAGCCGCCGCCAGCAGCTCCGGGGGTGGCGAGGCGCTCATCGCAGCAACCCCAAACGGATCAGCAGCGGCGGCCCCAGAATGGCCACCCCCACCAGCAGCGCGCAGATCGAAGCGATCAGCACCGCGCCTGCGGCCATGTCCTTGGCGGCTTCCGCAAGCTCCTGCCTGTCCGGAGACGCCAGGTCGACAACGGCTTCGAGGGCGCTGTTGACCATCTCTGCGCTCAGCACGAGACCCGCGGCCAGCAGCACCGGCACCAGCGGCGCGCCCAACCACAAGGCGAGCGCCAGCGCAAGCACGCCCAGCACCAGCTCGATGCGGAGGTTCGCCTCGTGCCGGACGGCGCGCCACACGCCACGAGCCGCGTAGGCGAGCGCCGCGGGCAGGCTCGACCCCCTCACGTGCGCCCCCCGTCCAAAGCCTCCGTCGCGGCCAGCACCAGGATCCGGCGCTCGGCGTCGGTGAAGGGGCGCCACGCCACCTCACTGTCGTGGTCGAAGCCACGCAGGTGGGTGACGCCGTGCGCCGCCAGCACCAGCGTCTCGCTCATCAGGTCGTGGCCGTGGTCGGTCGCCTGGCGCGCGGCGACGTCGAGGTCGATGAAGACGTCGCCGAGGTGCGCGATCGCCGGGTAGCCGACGTCGTCAGGCTCGGTCGTCGGGTAGGAGAGGACGTCGGTCGGGCCGTCGACGCCACGGTCGCGCCGGTTGCGTTCGGCCATCGCCGCGTCGTCCACGAGCACCACGCTGACGTCACGATGGCGAAGGCCCTGCTCTGCGAGCAGAGCCTCCAGCGCGCGGCGCAACGTCTCAGCCTGCCGGAACCGGTGTGTCTCGTCGAGTATCTCCACTGCCACGTCGGAGCCCCTTGACCTCCTCCGGGGAAGGATAGCTGATACGCCGGTGAAGGATGGCCGTCAGCATGCGCTCGAAGGTGTTGGCGATGACCTCCAGGTCGTGGAAGTTCAGCGGGCTCTGCGAAAGCTGGTCGTCCTGGAGTCGCTGGTCGATGAGGCGATCGATCATGGCACGGATGCTCGACTGGTTGGGCTCGCTGAGCGTGCGCGAGGCGGACTCGACGGTGTCCGCCAGCATCAGCACCGCAGTTTCCTTGCTGTGGGGCTTCGGCCCGGGATACCGGAAGCTGAGCTCCTCGACGTTGGCGGCATCCTCCAGCGCGCGCTTGTAGAAGTAGCTGAGGACGGTCGTGCCGTGGTGCTCGGCGACGTACGGCGCCAGCTCGCGCGGCAGCTTGAACTCCTTCAACAGCTCGAGCCCGTCGCGAACATGACTGGTGATGATGAGGTAGCTGAGGTGGGGACTGAGCTGGTCATGGGGGTTCTCATCGGAGAACTGGTTCTCGACGAAGAAGTGTGGCCGGCGCATCTTGCCCACGTCGTGGTAGAGCGCGCCGACACGCGCCTGCAACGCGTTGCCCCCGATGTTCTGCACCGCCTGCTCGACCAGGTTGCTGATGATCAGGCTGTGCTGGTAGGTGCCCGGCGCCTCGATCAGGAGCCGCTGCAACAGCGGGCTGGTGGGGCTGGAAAGCTCCAGCAGGCGATAGTCCGTCAGGAATCCGAAGCCGCTCTCCGCCAGTGGCAGCAGCCCCAGGGCGGTAATGCCAGCCAGCACGCCGCCCCCCACCATGAACAGCGCCCCTAGGGCGGTGGCGCCCGCGGTCATGCCGCCATTGACGAAGACCAGCACCACCAGGGTGGCACCGCTCGCCACGCCGCCCACCGCGCCGGCCAGCAGCAAGGCCACGCGGCTGCGCACCGTCAGCACCAGCAGGCACGCCACGACCGAGCCGATGAGCGTTCCGCCCACGGCGAACAGGGGCGTGAGCGGGCTGAGCAGGCCGACGGCCAGCGCCATCCACACCCCCCACATGAGGCCGGCCGGCTCGGACACCAGAACCGCCACCACCAGTGGGAGCAGCAAGCCGAACAGGAAGTTGCCCGACGCCAGCAGCGCCAGGCGCTGAACGGCCAGAACGGCCAGTGTGAGCACGGTCAGGAAGGTGAGCTGCGTCATGCTCAACTCGAGCGCCAGGATGCGCCGCGCGTATAGCAGCGGTGCGCCGAGCAGCAACGCCACCAGCAGCGAGCCCAGCAAGATCCAGAACGTCCCCTTGAGCTGCGCCGTACGCGCGCTGTACAGCCCCAGCGCCTCGAGGACGCGCAGGTTGTCCTGGGTGAGCGGCTGGCCCTCGCGGACGATCACCTGGCCCGCGCGCAGCGACTGCATGACCGGCTGTACGGCGGACGCGGCCGCGTCCTGGGCCGCCTGCGTGAGATCGGCGTTGGGCACCGAGGTCGCGACGAGATAGTGCTGGAGCAGGCGCCGGACCTCGGCTTGCTGCTCGGCCGGTGCCCGGCCCACGGCGGCGCTGACGAGCGACGGGATCTGCGCGGCCTTGACGCCGTTGGGATCGTCGTACGCGTTGACGATGTAGTCGATCACGCCGGGCGGCAGCCTCGACGCGGTGACGGCGCTGGTGACGAGGTTCTGGAGCTGGGGGTCGCTGGTGTAGATGGTGCCGATCTGCTGCCTGGCCGCCTGGCGCTCGCGTTCGGTCGCGATGCGGTCGATGACCTGCGTGTCGACCGGCGCCACGAAGGTCTGTGGGCTGGTCTCGCCGACCGTCAGCGAGGAGCCCCCGCGGCTGCCGTAGACGCTGAACAACAGTGCCGTCACGGCGGCCACCGACAGGGCGAACAACAGCCACAGGCGGGCGTCGAGGCGGCGAGAGGAGCTACCCCTGCTGCTCATAGGCCCTGATGATCTGCGCGACCAACGGGTGGCGAACCACGTCGGCCTTGCTGAACGTGATGAAGTCGATCCCTTGGATGCCCTGCAAGATCGATGCCGCGGTAGACAGACCGCTCTGGACGCCACCGGGCAGGTCCGTCTGGGTGGTATCGCCCGTCACCACGACCTTGCTGTTGAAGCCCATGCGCGTCAGGAACATCTTCATCTGCTCGGGGGTGGTGTTCTGGGCCTCGTCGAGGATGATGAAGGCATCATTGAGCGTGCGGCCCCGCATGAACGCCAGCGGCGCGACCTCGATGGTGCCCAGCTCGAGCAGCTTCTCCACGCGATCGGCCGGCAGCATGTCGTACAGCGCGTCGTAAAGGGGTCTGAGGTAGGGGTCGATCTTGGCCTGCAGGTCGCCAGGCAGGAACCCCAGGCGCTCGCCGGCCTCCACCGCCGGGCGCGTGAGGATCATGCGCTTGACACGCCGCTGGGTCAGCGCCTCGACCGCCATGGCGACCGCCAGGTAGGTCTTGCCGGTGCCGGCCGGGCCGATGCCGAAGACGATGGGGCTGTCGACGATGGCCGCTACGTAACGGCGCTGGCCGGCCGTCTTGGGCCGCGCTCGGCCCGGCAGGTGTACCGCCTCGTCGACCCCGGCGTCGCCCGCCTCGGCCGGCGACGCGAGCGCATCGAGGTCGGAGTACTCGAGCTCCGTCAACGACAGCCTGCCTCCGCTCCGGATGGTCTCGATCAACGATTGGAACGTGCGCGCCGCCTCTTCGACCGCGTGCTCGTCGCCGCTGAGCCGAAGCTCGTCGCCGCGCGCCACCACGGTCGCACTGAGTCGTGCGCGCAGGAGTCGAAGGTTCTCGTCGTTCTGACCGAACAGGGACAGCGCCTCGGCGGGGCTGCGTAGCTTCAGCGTGACCGAGGTCGCGATGATGCCCTCCGCTGCCGGCGCTTCCACGCCGGCTCGTCCAGGATCTCGTGCCAGATCAGGCCGCTCACGACGTCTCGTCCACTGAACCGCTGCACCCCCATCGCCCTCAGTCTAGCGCCGCCGCGACCCCGCCGCCGTCGCATGTGCGCAGGGGTCGCGGTCCAGGCCCGCTCGGCGGAGCCCTTGCCGCCGGCCTCGACCGCCACGACCGCCACCTCGTACTCACGGCGTTCGGCAGGCACCGGCACGGCCGGCCTGGCGGGCGGTTGCGCGGCCGCGGGCCGGGCAGCGGCCTGCCCCCCACCTTGAGCCGCTTGCGGGCCCGCGCCCGCCTGGCCGGGTTGCGAGCCCGTTCCCATCAGCCCGCCCCCGAAGGGGTCCTCGGGGACCAGCTTGCCGTCCGCAGGCGGGACGTACGGCCTGTCGGCCGCGTCCGCTTGCACGAGCGGGCCTCCCGGAGGCGCAAACGCCCGTCCCTGGGGGTCCTCCGGGACCATCTGGCGCCCCCGTTGCGACGGCTCGAGCTCGGTGAACGGGTCGCCCGACACCAGCGGGCGCCCGCCCGGCGCGCTGGTGGAGGCCTCGGCCGGGCCCTCGCCGCGCGCCTCGCGAACGCGCCGTTGCGCCTCCGCCAGCCAGGGCGGAGCGTCCGCCTCGCCAAAGTCCGGCATGTTGCCTTGTGGCGGCCGGGGCGGGGCGCCGGGACGTTGCTGCGAGCTCTTCCGCATGGCACGGGAGAGCAGCGGCAGCACGATGAACACCAGCAGGAAGAGGATGCTGAGCAGCGTGTCGAGGCTCACCGTTCCTCCTCGTCACCCAGATCGGCCGCGCGTCCGATGCTGCCGCGCATGCTCGTGTCCGACTGGATGTTCTGCAGGTTGTAGTAGTCCATGACCCCAAGGTGACCGTCGCGGAAGGCCTGCGCCAGGGCCTGCGGCACTTCGGCCTCGGCCTCGACCACCTTGGCGCGCATCGCCGCGACCTGGGCGCGGTTCTCCTGCTCGGCCGCGACCGCCATGGCGCGGCGCTCCTCGGCCTTGGCCTGCGCCACTTGCTTGTCGGCTTCGGCCTGGTCGGTCTGCAGGCGCGCGCCGATGTTGCGCCCGACGTTCACGTCGGCGATGTCGATCGACAGGATCTCGAACGCCGTGCCGGAGTCGAGGCCCTTGGACAGCACCGTCTTGGAGATGGTGTCCGGGTTCTCGAGGGTGTCCTTGAAGCTGTAGGTCGAGCCGATCGACGACACGATGCCCTCGCCCACGCGCGCGATGACCGTTTCCTCGCCGGCGCCGCCGACCAGCCGCTCGAGGTTGGCCCGAACGGTGATGCGCGCGGTGGCGATGAGCTCGATGCCGTCCTTCGAAACGGCGCTCACGTTCGGCGTCTGGATGACGCGCGGGTTCACGGACACCTTCACGGCGTCGAGGACGTTCCGGCCGGCAAGGTCGATGGCGGCGCCGCGGTTGAACGGCAGGTGGATGCGCGCCTTGTCCGCAGCGATCATCGCGTCGACCACGCGGTCGACGTTGCCGCCGGCGAGGTAGTGCGCCTCGAGCTGGTTCTGCTCGACGTCGATGCCGGCCTTGATGGCCTTGATGAGCGGCAGGATGATCTTGTAGGGCGGCACCCGCCGCAAGCGCATGGCCACCAGGCTAGGCAGGCTGACCCGCACGCCTGCTGCGACCGCCGACACCCACAGCCCGATGGGGACTACCGAGAACAGGAAGATGAAGAACAGGATGACGAGGCCCGCGACGATCAACAGGGTGTAGTTCATGACACCTCCAAGGGTCTTGCCGGTGGGGTCGGCGCCCGGGCCGGACCGAGCGACGTGCGCGGCTCGCTCACGCGTCCGGGTCCCCGCCCGGATCGGGCGTGTTCTGGCGGACGGTCACGCGCATTCCCTCAACGCGCAGCACCCGGATGGTGCTGCCCGCAGGGATGAAATCGCCCTCGCTGACGACGTCGACGCGCTCCTCGTCGAAGCGGGCCACGCCGGCGGGCCGTAGGTCCGACAGCGCCACCCCCTCGCGCCCCGCCAGGTAGGCGCGATCGGCGCTCCCCGGCGCGCCCGGCGTCACCGGCGACGGCGGGTTGGTCAGGCGGGTGGAGAGCCGGAAGGCGGCCGCCACCTTGCTGTTGGGTAGCACCCACAACAGCGCCGCCACCAGTGCCCCGCCGAACAGCGCGCTGTAGCCAAGCACGGTGGCGGCCGAGCCCTGGAAGATGCGGATGACGGCGATCACGACGGCGGCGATGCCCAGCACCCCCGCCACCCCGAAGCCCGGGATCACCAGCACCTCCACGGCCAGCAACACCACGCCGGCCAGGATGAGCAGGATGTCCAGCGGCCCGGCGGGCGTCGCGATGAACGCACCGGCCGCCAACAGGGCCAGTGCCAACAGGCCGATGCCCCCCGGCACGCCGAACCCCGGCGTGAAGATCTCGATGAGCAGCCCGCCGATACCGATGACGAGCAAGGCGGCGGCCACGATCGGATTGGTCAGGGCGCTGGCCAGCCGCTCGCTCAGGGTCGGTCCGAGGCGCTGGATGGCGGCGCCGCCGTAGCCCCACTTCTGCAGGGCATCACGCACGCTGCTGGCCTGGATGTTGGCGATGTTGTTGGCAACCGCCTCCTGGGCCGTGAGCGTCACCAGCTCCTTGTCCGTGGCAATGCCGGGGATGGCGATGCCGGGGTCGACCATGCCGGCCGCCACCAGGGCATTGCGCCCGCGTGCCTCGGCGACGCTCCGGAACTCCCCGCGCATGGCCGAGTTGAACTTCTCGTTGACCGGCTTGGCGCCGCTGGGCGTGAGCGTGATGGGGAGCGCCGCGCCGATCGAGGAGCCCGGGAGCATGGCGAGCTTCTCGGCGCTCATCGCCACCAACGCACCCGCGCTGAAGGCGTTCTGCGCCACGGCCAGCGTCGGCACCTGGGCCTGGTTGAGGATGGCATCGACGATCGACTGCATGGCCGTGATCTGTCCGCCGGGCGTGTCCAGATAGAACAGCAGGGCCAGCGGCTGCTGCTTGTTCGCACGCTGGATGCGGACCTTGACGAACTGGGCCGTGGCCCTCGTGATCTCGCTGTCGATGGGGATCAGCCACACGCTGTTGCTGGTCGTCTGCGCGCGGGCGGCGGAGCCGGCCGCCACCATCACCAGGGCGGCGACCCCGGCGAGGGCGAGCCGCATCCCGCGCTGACCAGGACTCACCTGGTCAGCATAGCATGCGCTTCCGCTCGCCGCCCCTCCGCGTCCGGCCGCCGACCCTCGTCCAGGACACGGGTTCCGTGACCGTCACTCGAGCGCGACCGGCACCGCATGCTCGTTGCTGGAGCGGAGCGTCAGCACCGGCACGAACAGCGTTGCCAGGAAGCCTGCCATCACGACCACCAACAGGTCGCGATAGACGTGCGTGACCGCCGTCGCGAAGGCCTGGCGGATGGCGGTGGTGACCTGCTCGGCGACGGAGGCGGCCTGCGCCTTGAACTGGCTCTCGAGCTGTGACAGGAACCCCGCACGCGCCTGGGGATCCTGAACGGCACGCCTCCCGCCCATCAACACCAGCGCCTTGGCCGTCGCCGGCATCGGACTGGCGCCGACGACCTGCTCGAGGCGCGCCGTGTCGCCCGTGCGCACAGCGTCGGCGATCGCCTGGTACTGGCTGTCGAAGGCCCGCGTGATGCCCGCTCGCACCTGGTCGAGGCCCTCGGCGCTCACCTGGCCGCCGCCCCCGAACCCGGACGGCCCCATACCGGCCGGCGTCTGCATGGCGCTGAACGACGCCGTCAGGCTGCCCGCCAGCACCGTCCCCATCACGGCCGCACCGACGGTGCCGCCGATCTGCCGGAAGAACTGGGAGGCGCTGGTCGCCTGGCCGATGCGGCGGAAGTCGACGGCGTTCTGGATGGCCAGGGGGTACAGCGGCATGGACGGGCCAACCCCCAGGCCCGCGATCACCATGAAGGCGGTCACCCGCAGGTAGGGCACGCCGGGGCCCATGCGAGACAGCAGCAGCACGCCCACGAAGAGGATGGCCGCACCGATCAGCATGAGCAGCCGGTAGCGCCCGAAGCGCGACACGAGCTGTCCGGAGATGACCGAACCGACCACCAGGCCCAGCGACAGCGGGATGAGGCTGAGGCCGGCCCGGGTGGCGGAAACCCCGACCACGTTCACCATGAACAGCGGCAGGAAGATCACCAGGGACAGGAACGCCCCGCCGAGGAAGAACAGCGCCAGGTTCGCCGTCGAGAACACGCGGTTCTTGAACAGCGACATGTCGAGGATGGGGTTGGCGGAGCGCAGCGACCGTGCCACGAAAGCGACCAGCATGAGCGCCCCGCCGCCCAGCAGGCCGAGCGTGACGGCACCGCCCCAGGGGTAGGTGGACTTGTCGAGCTGCAGCGCCAGCACGATCGGCACGAGCCCGGCGATCAGCAGCGTGGCACCGAGCACGTCCATGGGCTTGTGGTCCTGGCTGGGCCTGAGCGGCGGCATGCGCGTCAGCAGGAACCACAATGCCACCGCGCCGGTGGGCACGTTCACGTAGAACACCCAGCGCCAGCCCGCCACCCCCGGGATGATCCCTCCGGCGTAGTCGGTGAGAAGCCCGCCCAGCCACGGTCCGATGACGCTGGCGATGCCGAACGTCGCTCCGACGAGCCCCTGGTAACGGCCCCGCACGTTGGGCGGAAAGAGGTCGGCGATGATGATGAACGCCATCGAGAACAGGCCGGCCCCGCCGATACCCTGCAGGCCGCGGAAGATGATCAGCTGGCTCATGCCGTCGCCCAGCACCGGCAGGTGCCCGAACTCGCCGGACAGACCCGACAGGAAGCTGCCGAGCAGGAACGTCACCACCGAGAAGATCTCGATCGACTTGCGAGACACGGTGTCGGCCAGCTTGCCGTAGATGGGAACCAGCGCCGTCGACGCCAGCAGGTAGGCCGTCGCCACCCAGGCATAGCGTTTGAGGCCGTTGAGGTCCTCGACGATGCGCGGCAGTGCCGTGGCCACGATCGTCTGGTCGAGCGCACCCAGGAACAGCGCCAGCAAGATGCCCACCAGGATGAGGGTCTTGTCGCGCGGGCTCATGCTCACGCGTGCCGCCACCCTTCGGGGCGTGCGGCGTCGGCCGGGCCGACCCGTCGCGCCGTACCGCGCCCGTCGTGGACGGGCGCCAGGAAGCAAGCGTGCGAGAGCATGAGGACACTATCTCAGATGCAGGGGACACCCCCTGTATCGCACGCAGAGGTCGGCCTGGCAGGGGTCGGTCCCGCAGCGCTCCACCCGTGAGGCTGCGTGACCGACGCACTGTGTGTCCTGGATCGCTGGTGGCGGGCGCAGGAGGACTTGAACCCCCGACCTACGGTTTTGGAGACCGCCGCTCTACCAACTGAGCTATACGCCCGAGCGCGAGTAAGGAGTATACCAACCCGCCTGGGCGCTGCCAAGGATGCCGGGGCCGTCGCGGTGCCCACTTGGCGTGGTTTCTCGCACCGGACGGCGGCGGCAGCCGTGCTATAACGGGCGCAAGCGAACGGCGGGCACGGCTCGCCAGTTGTGAACGCGCCAGCTGTGAAGGAGTGCGTGATGGAGCAGGCGGCAACGAGCGAGCCCACGCTGACGCTCAGTGCGTTGGCCGGTGTGAAGGCCGCGGAGATGATCCGCCGCAGCGGCAAGGTCGAGGCCGCCATCCGGGTGTTCGTCAAGTCCGGTGGCTGCAGCGGCTATCAGTACGGCATGGCCATCGACGACCGGCGCCTGGAAGGCGACCGCGTGTTCGAGTCCCACGGCGTGCAGCTGGTTGTGGATGCGCGCAGCTGGCCGCTCGTCCAAGGCTCGCAGGTCGACTACGAGGAGAACCTGATGGGTGGCGGCTTCCACGTCAACAACCCCAACGCGACCAGCTCCTGCGGCTGCGGTCACAGCTTCCGCACGGACGGGCAGCAGGCGCCCGACGGAGAGACGGCCAGCTGCCACTGACGCGTTGACGTCGCGGCAACGGTGCGGGGCGGAACCCGAGGGTTCCGCCCCGTTTTCGCTGCCGCTCGCGCCTACCCGCGCTCGCCGTCGAAGGCGTAGCGGAGCACGGGCTTGCGCGCCGCCGTCACCTCATCCAGGCGACGCACCGGCGTCGCGTACGGCGCGCCTTCGAGGTAGCCCGGCTCCTTCGCGGCGCGCCCAAGGATGTCACCGAGGGCGTCGGCATAGGCGTCCAGCGTCTCCAGCGACTCGGTCTCCGTGGGTTCCACCATCATCGCTTCCTTGACGATCAGCGGGAAGTAGACCGTCATCGGGTGCATGCCGTAATCGAGCAGCGCCTTGGCCACGTCGAGGGTGCGGATCCCCTCGGGCGGCTGGGCGACGAACTCGTGCATGTTGAGGCGCTCGAAAGGCACCGTGAACCCCGCCTGCTCCATCTTCACTCGCAGGTAGTTTGCGTTCAGCACGGCGTGGCCGCTGACGCGCCGCAGGCCCTCCAGGCCCAGCCTGCGGATGTAGGCGTAGGCGCGCACCAGGTTGCCGACGTTGCCGTAGAACGAGCGCATGCGCCCGATCGAGTGGCGCACGTCCTCCGACAGCGCGTAGGCGCCATCCTCTTCGATCACCACCGGCACGGGCAGGAAGTCCGCAAGGTGCGCCTTGACGCCGATGGGGCCGGTGCCCGGCCCCCCGCCGCCGTGCGGCGTGGTGAAGGTCTTGTGGAGGTTGAGGTGGACCACGTCGAAGCCCATGTCGCCCGGCCTGACCCGACCCACGATGGCGTTGAGGTTGGCACCGTCGTAGTAGAGCTGCGCTCCCGCTTCGTGGGCGAGCCTGGCGATGTCCAGGATGTGCGTCTCGAACACGCCGACGGTGTTGGGGTTGGTGAGCATCACCGCCGCCACCTGCTGGCCCAGCATCTGCTTGAAGGCGTCCAGGTCGACCTCGCCGCGGGCGTCGCTCTTGACCTCCACGACGCTGTAACCGGCCATGGAGGCGGTCGCGGGGTTGGTGCCGTGGGCGCCGTCGGGCACAATGACCAGGCGCCGCTGGTCGCCCTCCCCGCGGGCCTCGTGGTAGGCGCGGATCATGAGGATGCCGGTGAGCTCGCCGTGAGCGCCGGCGGCCGGCTGCAGGCTCACCGCGTCCATGCCGGTCAGCGCCCCCAGATCGCGCTGTAGCTCGAACAGGAGTTGCAGCGTGCCCTGCGCCGTTTCCGGCGCCTGGTAGGGGTGCAGGTCCTGAAACAGCTTGGCCGCTTCCTCGTGCACCTTGGGGTTGTACTTCATGGTGCAGCTTCCCAGCGGGTAGACGTTCCCGTCGATGCTGAACTGACGGTGCGCAAGCTGGGTGAAGTGGCGTACCAGGTCGAGCTCGGAAACCTCTGGCAGGCGGGGCGGCGCGTCGCGGAGCTGCTCCTCGCCCAACAGGGCGGCGAGGTCAGACGGCTCGTGGCGCGGCGGCCTGGCAGCCCGCCGCTTCGGCCGCGAGCGCTCGTAGATGCCGGGGAAGTCGGCGTGGCGGGGCTCAGCCATGGTGCACCTCGGACCGCTCCAGCTCGCCGCCGGCACGCAGCGCACTCACCAATGCCTCGATGTCCTCGTCGCTGACCAGCTCCGTGGCGGCGAGCGACACCGCGTTGCCGAGACCGTACTCGGCGCCGATCGGTACCCCGGCATGGACGCCTCGAGCAGCCAGCGCCGAACGTACCCGCAGTGCGCTGTGCCGCGTGAGCAACACGAACTCGTTGAAGAAGGGCACCTCCAGCGCCAGCCGCGCGCCTTCCGAGCGCAAGCGGTCCGCCAGCCGGTGCGCCTGCACGACGGAGCCCACCGCCACCTCGCGAAGGCCCTGCGGCCCCAGCGCCGCCATGTTCACGGTGGCCATCAGCGCCGTGAGCTGGTGGTTCGAACAGATGTTGGACTTGGCCTTGCTTCGGCGGATGTGCTGTTCGCGCGCCTGCAGCGTGAGCACGTAGGCGCGCCGCCCCTCGACGTCGGTCGTCGCGCCGACGAGGCGGCCGGGGAGCTGGCGCAGCAGCTCCTGCCGGACCACCATGAAGCCGAAGCTGGGTCCGCCGAACGCGGGCGGGTTGCCGAGCGTCTGGCCATCGCCCACGGCGACGTCGGCGCCGTAGGCTCCGGGCGGCTTGAGCACGGCGAGGCTCACCGGGTCCACCGCCGCCACCAGCAACGCGCCGCCGGCGTGGGCCGCCTGAGCGAGCCCGCTCATGTCCTCCAGGGCACCGAGGTGGTTCGGTTGCTGCGCGATCACGCAGGCCGCCCCCGGGAGAGACGCCGGCACGGGCGTGCGGCCCCCGTCGAGGTCCATGACCTCGATGACGATGCCGAGCGCGTGCAGGTACGTGGCCAGCACCGCGCGCGTCTCGGGATGCACGCCACGGCTGACCAGCACGCGCTCGTGCCCGGTGTGCCGGACGCTCAGCAGCGCTGCCTCCGCGACGGCGGTGGCGCCGTCGTACAGGCTGGCGTTGGCGACGTCCAGCCCGGTCAGCTCGGCCATCATCGTCTGGAACTCGAAGGTGGCCTGCAGGACGCCCTGCGCAACCTCAGGCTGGTACGGCGTGTAGGCGGTGACGAATTCGCTCTGGAGCGCCAGGTGGGGTGTCACGGCGGGAATGAAGTGACGGCGCATGCCTCCCCCGAGGAAGTTCGGCCCCGTGGCGGTGTCTCTCGCGGCCAGCGCGCGCAGGTGCGCCATCAAGGCTGTCTCGTCCAGGGCCGGAGGCAAGGCGATCGCAGGGTCGCGAAGTTCGCTCGGAAGCTCGTCGAACAGGGCGTCGATGCTGTCGACGCCGATGGTTTCCAGGGCGCGCCGCACGTCGTCGGGCGAGTGCGGGAGGTAGGGCAAGGTCAGCCCTCCTCGCTGGCCGCCAGGCGGTAGGCGGCGGGGTCGAGCAGGCCGGCGAGCTCAACCGCACCGCCCACCCGGACCCGGAACAGCCAGCCGTCGCCGTAGGGACTCTCGTTGATCCGCTCGGGAGCGTCCAGCAGCGCGCTGTTGGCAGCCTCGACGGTGCCCGATACGGGCGCGTAGATGTCCGAGGCGGTCTTCACGGACTCGACCACGGCCGCGGCATCGCCGGCGCCGATCTTGCGACCGACCTCCGGCAGCTCGACGAAGACGACGTCGCCCAGCTGGTCCTGGGCGTAATCCGTGATGCCCACGGTAACGACGCCATCCTCCGGCTCCGAGACCCACTCATGCGTAGGCGTGTACCTGAGGTTGTCGGGGATCTCCATGCTCACTCCTCTGACGACGCCGGAGTCGGCTCGCGACCATCGCGACGCCGCGGCGTCACTGTCCGAAAAACGGCGGCGCGACGACGCTCGCGGCCACCCGCTGTCCGCGGATCTCCACCTCGATGGCGGTGCCTTCCGCGGCCGCCGCGGCGTCCACCCAGGCGAACGCGATGCTCTCACGCGTGAGAGGGGAGAGCGTGCCCGACGTGATCTCGCCTGCAACGTCAGCGCCGAAGAACACGCGGTAACCCTGTCGCGCGATGCCGCGCTCGACGAGCTTCAGACCCACCAGCCGGCGCGGGCACGGCCGGTCCCACATCGCCTCGCGACCGAAGAACGGCTTGTCCTTCACGACCCACGCGAACGCCGTGCACAGCGGGTTGGTGGTGTCGTCCAGCTCGTGTCCGTAGAGCGGGAAGCCGGCCTCGAGCCGCAGTGTGTCGCGCGCGCCCAACCCGCACGGAAGCGCTCCCGCATGGGTGAGTACGTCCCACACGATGGAGGCGTCGGTTGGGTGACAGAACAGCTCGAAGCCGTCCTCGCCCGTGTAGCCGGTGCGGCTCACCTTGACCGGGCAACCCGAAACGGTGGTCAGCAGGGTGGCGTTCTTCCTCACACGCGTGAGGTCGTCGTCGACCACGCGCCCCAGGAGCAGGGCGCTGCCCGGCCCCTGCAGCGCCATCAACGCCCACGTCGACGATTCGTCCACCACGTGGCAGGTGAAGCCCTCGGCAAGCGTACGCAGCTGTGCCAGGGCGCGTGCGACGTTGGCGGCATTGACGACGATCTGGTACTCGTCGTCGCGCTCACGGTAGACGTAGATGTCGTCGATCAGGCCCCCGCGGTCGTTGGGGAGCATGTTGTACTGACCCCGCCCGAGCTTCAGTCGACCGGGATCGTTCAGCGTGGCGTACTGCAGAAACGCGGTGGCATCCTCGCCGATCACGCGCAGCTCGCCCATGTGGCTGACGTCGAACAGGCCCACATCCGAACGAACCGCGATGTGCTCCTGCTGGATGCCGCTCAGGTAGTGCACGGGCATGCTCCAGCCGGCGAACTCAACCATCCGCGCCCCGAGCGCGACATGCGTGTCGTAGAGCGGGGTCCGGTTCATCCGCACCGACCATAGCACAGCGCTCCCGCCCAGGAATCGGCCTCCAGGCGGGAAAGGGGCACAGCCCACGCCACTCTTGAGAACGGCGTCCGGGCCGGCTCAGGTCTTCTGTGCCAGCTTCTCGAGGACCAGCTTGGACACCGCGCGCAGCGGCTCGAACACGCCCTTGAACTCCGACGCCACGGCCTCGAAGGTCTCGGTCCTCTCCTCGGGGTCCAGCACCTTGCGAACCATGCCGACAGGAACAGCGTCGGAGAGATCGCGCTTGTTGATCTGGATGACGTAGGGCATCTCGGCGAGGCGAAGGTTGTACTCCTGCAGGTTCTCGCGCAGGTTGCGAAGGCTCTCGGCATTGGCGCGCAAACGGTTGGGCGCCGAGTCCGCCACGAACACGATGCCGTCGACCCCCCGCAGGATCAATTTGCGCGAGGAGTTGTAGAACACCTGGCCGGGCACCGTGTAGAGGTGGAAGCGCGTCTTGAAACCGTTCACGTTGCCCAGATCGAGCGGCAGGAAGTCGAAGAACAACGTGCGCTCGTCTTCGGTGGCGAGCGACACCATCTCGCCCTTGGACTCGGAGGGCACCTGGTCGTAGATCTGCTTCAGGTTCGTCGTCTTGCCCGACAGCCCCGGGCCGTAGTAGACGATCTTGAAGTTGATCTCGCGGGCGCTGAAGTTGATCGTGCTCATGACTTGCCCGACCCGAACAGCCCGTCCAGCAGAGCCTCGGTGGAGCTCGACCACTCGGAGTCGAACTCGATGTCGGGGGCCTCCTCCTTCGCATCTCTCAGTGCCGCGCGGATCTCCTCCACGGACTTCTTCGTGAACAGCTTGACGCGGCCGAGCGCTGCCGAGGAGTCGAACACGGTGACGAGCAGTGCCTTGTCGCCGAGTTCCTCGAGGTATGTGCCGACCTCCGAACCCTGCTGAACCGTCTCCTTGAAGCCCGGCTCTCCGAACAGGTTGGCGATCGCCGTGTTGGCCGAGTAGTTCGACGCGATCAGCGTCGCCAGCGAGTCGAGCGAGGGCGGCTTGGGCGCCCATAGCGCCCGTCGATGCATCAGCACGAATCCCTTCCGGTCGATGATCATCGCGTAGCGCGCGTGACTCTTGGTCAGCAGCTCCGCGAGGATCGCGTCGACCTTGTCGTGCGTCTCGCCGTAGAGGTCGAGGGACGGCTCGAGCATGGCCCATACTCTAGCAAGGGGTGGCGACTCCCCAACGTCGAAGAAGCCACTTTCGCCGACCACCGGCCGTCTGGCGCGCTGTCCCTAGGTCTCGCGCGCGCGAGGAAGCCGGCGACGCTTGCGAACGCCGAGCAGGAGGACGCATGTCGACAGTTCGTGGTCACCCTGACAGCCGCCTGCCCGCCGCCACGCGTCCGGGCGCCGTGACGCTGGCGGTGGCGGACGCCGCGAGCCAGGAAGCCTTCTACCGTGACGTGCTGGGCCTCGAGGTTCTGGTTCGGGATACCGAGGTCATCGAGCTCGGCACGGGCACGGGGCCGCTGGTCCGCCTGCTGCCGGGGGCGCAAGGGCAGCGCGGTCCAGGCTCGCCGGGCCTGTACCACCTGGCCGTCTTGCTGCCCGATCGCGCGGCGCTGGGCGCCTGGCTGGCCCACGCGTTCGCGCTGGGCACGCCGCTGCAGGGCGCCGCCGATCACGAGGTCAGCGAGGCGATCTATCTGGCCGACCCCGAGGGCAACGGGGTGGAGGTGTACCGCGACCGCCCGCGCCACGCCTGGCGCGTCGCCGCCGGCCGCGTGCACATGGTCACCGAGCCGCTCGACGCTCGCGCGCTGGTCGACGCGGCCACCGGCCCGTGGGCCGGGGCCCCGGCGGCAACCACCATCGGTCACATCCACCTGCAGGTCTCCGACCTGGATCGGTCCCGTACCTTCTACGCCGACGCGCTCGGCCTTCGAGTCACCTCCGACGCCTTCCGCGGCGCATGCTTCCTCGCCGCCGGCGACTACCACCACCACCTCGGCCTTAACACCTGGGCGGTGCGACCCGGCCCGGCCGGCCAAGCCGCCGGAGCGGGTCTCGTCGAGTTCGAGCTCGTCCTGTCCACGGCACACGACGTGGCGCGCACGGTGGCGCGCTTGAAGGGCGCGGGCGTTGCCGTCCGAACCGAGGGACCGGCGCCGCTGGTCGCCGATCCAGACGGCATCGGCTTGCGCTTGCGGTCGGCGGGTGAGGGGCGCTAGGCGGGCGGCGCCAGGGAAAGCGCACGGCGGGCGGGCGCGCGCCGCTCGCGCCTTGCTGGCCGGCGACGGCGTCGGCTATACTCGTGCCTCGGGCGCGCGGCGCTCAGAGCACGCTTGCCCGAGGAGCACGTCGAGGCGATGTAGCTCAGCCGGTTAGAGCGCACGACTCATAATCGTGAGGTCCGGGGTTCGAGCCCCCGCATCGCTACCATACGTTGTCAGGGACGCGCTTTCTTCGGTTGAGGGTGCGTCCCAATCGTGTGGTGTAGGGGCCTCAGCTTTCTTGGTCTTCGTGCGATCAGCCCGGTCACCGGCGAACGTGTGTCACGAGGCCGCCAGGGGCGCTCAGAGACGTCCTGGAGGACCATGACTGCGAGGACGACCCCTCCGCCGCAACCCCGTCCTACCAGGCGCACCCCGGCCATCACGCCAAGAACACCGGAGCCCCGGCGCTCCTTGAGGATTGCTCGGCGCAAGGCGTTGGCTCCCGGCTCGTCGAGCACGGGGCCGAGGTGCGACGCCGTCAAGATGGTCTTACGGACGTGGTCATTCTGCCGGTGGCGGTCCTGCAGGCGTCCCAACTGGGTCGTCCGTGGGAGACGTCAACCGTGCGGCAACCGGGAAGCCGGTCGGAACGGTCCAGGAAAGGCTGGCCAGTGAGCAACGCGGGCTCTCGCCCGGGTATCGGCCGCGCCCATGCGCCGGTTGGCGCCGGCCTTCACTCGCCCTCCAGGTTGCGGGAGACGAACGGCAGAACGATGGACGTGAAGCGGGCCGTGACCCTGTTGACGTGGTTGCCCTGGTACTCGTCGAAGACGTGCGGGATGCCGGCTTGCGTGAGAGCCGCGTCGTAGGCGCGGGCGCCTCGCACCACATCCGGGTCGTCATTCAACCCCATGTCGATGGCAACGCCGCGGTACAGAAGGAGGTTGATGCCGTAGTCGTGCACCATGCCAAGCGGCGTGTGGGCCAGCCAGCGGGCCCAGACCGACTGGATTCGCCGAGGTGGCCTACTGGGGGGCTTGAAGATGCTGGCATGGTCGTCCTTGTAGGGGAGGTCGACGTAGTACGGGGGGTTGTTGGGGTCGGGAGAGAACGCCGCCGCCATGGCGAGCTCCGTGGTCTCCCCGAGCCAGGCATTGGTGTTCCCGAGCTTGAGGTAGCCCAAGGTCAGGTCGAACGCGGCGGGGGAGAGATACTCGCTGTCCTGCACCTGAACGAAGCCTGCGTAGTACGGGCTCATGGCGTACACGACGCCATAGGTCTCAGGATGCTTCATGGCCAGAACGAGCGCTCCGTACCCTCCCATCGCGTGTCCGACGATGGCGCGACTGTCGGCACGTGCCAGGGTCCGGTAGTGTGAATCGACGTAACTGACGAGCTCGTGCACGATGAAGTCTTCCCAGTTTCCGGAGACCGAGGAGTTCGTGTAGAAGCTGCCGCCGTACTTGTTGTAGGCGTCAGGCATCACCAGGATCATGGGTTGGATGCGTCCGCTGGCGATGAGCCTGTCGGCAATGGAAGGAGCGTCGAGGCCGGGAACGTACCCCCGACCAAGCCACATGCTGTTGTTGGCGGTGAGGCCGTGAAGCAGGTACAGCACCGGATACCGTGTGTGAGAGCCGTTGTCGTAGCCAGGCGGCAGGTAGATGCTGACCGCCCGGTCCGGCGAGTCGCCGAGGAGATTGCCCTCCAGAGCGCGGCTGTGCACGGTCACCTGCTCCACACGCCCCTTCTGGGCGAGCGACGGCGCCCCGAGCGAAAGCGCGAGAAGTAGGACTCCTCCGAAGATGCATTGTGGCCTCATCCGACACCCCCCACCTAGGCAGGCGACGTCACGGAGGAAGCGCAAGGTCAGGGCGGTGGAAGGCAGCGCGGCAGACCGCCTAGGTCTGCAACACGCCGCAATGGCATACAGACTTGGGCCGGCATGCGCCCGTCCGCGCCCGCCTGCCTTTGGGTAACCGGAGCCTAGCAGCCCCGTCCACACCGTCACGCGGGCGCGACGCTCAACAACAACAACGTTCCGACAGGACATCCGCCCATCTGGTGGGCGGTGAGCAGCATGCACCTCGGCGTCCCTTGTGGACACGCGTCCGTCGCTAGTGCGGTCCTTGCGAGATGCGCTCTCGAGTGGAGCGTGTGCCTCCAGGCGCCGTCCTCGGGCGGCGCGCGCGTTGCGTTCGACACCTGTCACCGCCTGCCGAGGCCCGCGTGCTAGCCTGACGCCACGCCAACGCGGCCGACCAGGACCTCACGGCAAGGGCGTGAGGAGGGCAACGCAGTCCGGATGCGAGCCTAGGGCCCTTTGGCGATAGGAGGCCGGCATGAAGCCATCGAAGGCGATCGAAGCGGAAGTCCGCCGCTTGGAGACGGACTTCACGAACAGGGACACGTCATTCTTCGACCGCGTGTCACGTCAGGACGGCGTTCTGGGAATCGGCTCCGACCCGAGGGAGTGGCTGTCGGGTCACGCCAAGATCATCGAGGTCTTCGGAAACCAGATGAAGAACATGCCGCCCTTCGAGTTCTCCACCCACAAGGTGGCGGCCTTTGAAGAAGGCGACGTCGGTTGGGCTGCGATAGACGCCACCTGGTCGTTCCCATCCTTCCCGGAGATGGACCCTCTGTCGACGCGTATCACGCTCGTGTTCCACCGCGAAGCGACCGAGTGGAAGATCGTCCTGTTCCAGACCTCGTTCGCGTTCCCGGACGAGGACGTCTTCAAAGGCATGGCTGCCTGAGCCTTCAGCGCGTGCGCCGCGCCGCGTCGTCTGCTGCTCCAGCGCTGGATGACCAGCCGCCCTGCTCGACGATTCAGCGCACGACCGAGCCCGGGCAGTGGCGTCCCGACTGCGCTACGGGCGCCTTGGCGTCAAGGTGACGACGCACCATGGTGAGGTCCGGGAGGCGAGCCCCGGCATCGCTTCCCATAGTTGTCCGGGACGCACCTTCCGCGTAGGAACGTGCGTCCTTCGTGTTTCGTATACCGAGCTGTCTATCTTGTCACCTTGCGGGCAAGTGTGGGCGTGTCACCGTCGCCGGCGGCAGTCGGCAGCCGACCCGCCTGGGTCAGGTGTCCGACAGCGCAACCAGCGAGCGGCGGCGAAGGTCGCCGACCGTGCCCTCCCAGCGGCAGCTTGGGCAGGACGCGAGGCTGGCTTCATCCCACATCGCGTCGCCCAGAAGCTCGTCCATCACCACCATCTCGTCGGCGGGGTCGTCGACGACGACAACGTCCACCTCGACCTCGATGGAGGTGCGGATACGGATGCTGGTGGCGCCGCAAACGGGGCAGAGCGGGCTGTGGTGATCGCGGTGGGGAAGTTCCGATGACGACGGGATCACGATGCCTAACGGTGTACCAGGACGCGTCTTACAGCATTCTTAATCCGCCGCGCCGGCGTGGGCGGCCTTGGCGGGGTCCGCACTGCACGGCTGCGAGTGACGGGTCCGTAAGCCGCACCCTGCAACCCTCGAGGTGATGAGCAACCGCACGCCCCAACATCTGGAAGTGCGCATGGCGCGCGCCATGGCCGACGTCCGGCGACTCGCCCGCGCTCGCGGCCTCGAGCGTACCTACGCCGCGGAACTCTTTGGCCTCGAGCACGCGGTGCAGACCGCCATCGAGGCGCAGTCCCGGGGGATGGCGGAGCATGCCATCGAGGCCATCCGCCTCTTCGCGCGCCAGTTGCTGCCCGGCCCGGCCGAGCAGCCTGCGGCCGCAGCAACCCGGCGGCACGCGCCGGGTTGAGGCGCCGGGCCAGGACGCGGCGCCTACCCAACCCTAGGAAACTCACCCAACCCACCGGATCACTGGACCCACTCGAGCAGCCATCGCCAGCCGTGAAAGCGCCAGCGCGCCTTCCGGCGGCCCGCGCTGCCAACGCGTGGCCCGTTGGGTCTAGGACTGGTGCCGGGAGCGGGGCTCGAACCCGCACGCCCCATGAGGGCAGCAGATTTTAAGTCTGCCGCGTCTACCGGT